>Ga0214545_1007552_pt1 | contig 18057 bp, 9 predicted proteins | sample CNSS4metaG_FD_160064 | JGI IMG/M metagenome (GOLD analysis project Ga0214545, IMG submission 160064) | Root nodule microbial communities from cowpea collected in UCLA plant growth center, Los Angeles, California, USA - CNSS4 | ecosystem: Host-associated > Plants > Roots > Nodule | place: USA...
TGTAATGTCACAACGATAAAGCAAATTTATAATGCAAGATACACTTATAAACGATCGTTGAGAGGTTCAAGAACTGAATTACAACACTTGATGATGTTGTTAGATTGTGATAATTACATCCATTGGAGTAGATGTCTAGAAGAATCTGAAGTGGTTAGTGATCTGTTTTGGACACATCCTGATTCTGTTAAATTGTTGAATGCATTTAATATCGTATTCTTGATGGACACCACCTACAAAACCAACAAATATCAATTGCCATTACTTGAGATTGTTGGTGTGACATCTACAGGGTTGACTTTCTCTGCTATGTTTGCATTCATATCTAGTGAACGAGAATCTAATTTCACTTGGGCCCTATAAAGATTTAGAGGATTATTCATGACCTCAGAAGCATCAGCATGTGAAGAACTTGAGCCACCACGATGTGCTCCTCTTGTCCTAGCCATGTCTGTAATTACAAATAAAATTATTCGAACAAATAATAATTATTTATAATTATTAATATTCAAAATTATAATATATTATTATTATTCAAAATTATAATTATTTATAAATAAAATTGATTAATATTATAATTAATTAAATTATATTATATTAACATTAAAATAAATTTCAAATAAATTTGTTCAAAATTATAATTATTTGAAATTATATTTACTCAATAATAAAATTAATTAAAATTAAAATTATTCAAAATCGTAAATAACTAAAATTTTAATTATTCAAATTTATAATTATTTAAAATTATAATTATTTATATTTATATTTACTCAATAATTAAATTAATTAAAACTATAATTATTCAAAATTATAATTATTTAAAATTATAATTACTCAATAATAAAATTAATTAAATTTTAAATTATTCAAAAATCATAAATAACCAAAATTTTAATTATTCAAAATTATAATTATTTAAAATTATAATCATTTAAATTTATATTTACTCAATAATAAAATTAATTAAAATTTAAATTATTGAAAATCTTAAATAACTAAAATTTTAATTATTCAAAATTGTATTTATTTAAAATTATATTTACTCAGTAATAAAATTAATTAAAATTAAAATTATTCGTAATTAACTAAATTTTTATTTATTCAATATTATAATTATTTAAAATTATAATTATTATACATATATTTGCTCAATAATAAAATTAATTCAATAATAAAATTAATTAAAATTAAAATTATTCTAAATCGTTAATAACTAAAATTTTAATTATTCTAAATTATAATTATTTAAAATTATATTTACTTAATAATAAAATTAATTAAAATTTAAATTATTCAAAATCGTAAATTTCTATAATTTTAATTATTTTAAATTCTAATTATTTAAAATTCTAATTTTTTTAGATTATATTTACTCAATAATAAAATTAAATAAAATAAAAATTATTCAAAATCTTAAATAACTAAAATTTTAATTATTCTAAATTTTACTTATTTAAAATTATAATTAATTAAAATTAATAATAATTAAAATTAATTAATATCAAAATTGTTTACATTAAAATTAAAATTAAGTAAAAAAAATTACGGAAAATGTCACGGAAGTCGCGTACGCCCTACGGACGTTGCGTACGTCCTACGGAAGTCGCGTACGTCCTACGGAAGTCGCGTACGTCCTATGGAAGTCGCGTACGTCCTACGGAAGTCGCATACGTACGGAAGTCGCGTACGTACGGAAGTTGCGTACGTACGGAAGTTGCGTACGCCCTACGGAAGTCGCGTACGCCTACGGAAGTCGCGTACGCCTACGGAAGTCGCCGCGTATGGAAGTCACGCCACACTCTACGGAAGTCATATATGGGAACTCACTTTTAACTACGGAAGTTGACTTCCGTAAGTCCCATTTTTTTTTCGTGGTCAACCGAAACTGGTTCCATGGAAGTCCACTTCCATAATTGACTTCCGGGTTTGTGTTTTTACAAATCTATATTCAAATAAAAATAATAACTACATACAGCAACCAAACATGGCAGAAACAATCAAAAAATTAAAATATACAAGGGATATGTTTACTTACCTGTTGGAGAGGAATGGTGAAGGAAGAGGGACAGCGGACAAAAAAAAAATAGGAGTGGGGTACGACAAGTGGGTCAAGTTGGAGAGAAGAGTGGGGCAGATGAGAGATTGGGGGGTGTGCAGCAGCTAGGATTGAATGAAAAGAAAGTGAGGCATTAAATAGAAGAGAGAAACAAAGATCGATTAATTTAAAATTTTAAAACACTAAAAGAGTAGTTTTGGAATTTATGAAAAGTTTGGAGGTGCAGAAGAAATATTTGGGGTGCAGGAAGAAAACCCCATTTTCTGAGGACTATTTCTACGTACACTCACACTTTCATAATTTCCTCCTTCTGCAATTCTATAAAGCAATTCTATAAAGTGCGAAATGTCAAAAATACTTTCACTATATTATTTTATTTAAAAATACATTTATTGTATTGTTAAATTATTACCCTAAGTTAAATGTAAATAAGAAAAATAAAATATCATGGGATGAAAGTACATACAGACATCACCGGATTATATGCAAATATTGCTGGGTTATGTTAAATATTTTGCCAAAGTTAAATAATAACAAAAATAAAGTTTAAAACGGATCCTTTTCCAATTCTTTTCGAATTTGATATTCGATTTTTTCTATATTCTTTTTATTTGCTTTTGATTAATATTAAATACAATTTTTGAAATCAAAGTTAAAAGTTGAAATATCAATAATATTTAAAAAATGGATTTTTCATTTTCATAGAATAATATATATTCTAGATAATTTTATAATTTTCTCTCTTTTTTTATCTAGTCTATTTTTTTAGAAAGCTTCTGTTTGTTCAAATATTATCCTTGTCTCCAATTTAATTTTTTTAGTTCGATTATCAGATTTTGATTCATCTTAATTAATGTCTATTTTTGAAATAGTAGTACAATATTTATATGAAAGTATCAAGTTTAATAAAAATATTAATATACTATATTTACATAATAATTAAATTTGTTATTAATTTCAAAAGAAGAACAAAATTGGTTATTTTAATAAAAATTAGAACAAAATTGAGATTAAGTGAATTGTAAATATATAAATTAAATTAAAATTAAAATAATTAATATATGGACTGAGATTAAGTTAATAACATGATGGCATAATACTATTATGATGTATGATAATTTAAAAAAGACTAGAAAAATCATAAAGTATCACGTGACACATATTTAACGTTATTAATATAGTATTAATGAAAAATAACGTTACACATTTTTAAATACATAGACCACTAAGGACATAAATGTATTTTAATTTATTTATTTATATATATATATATATATATATTTATATTTTGTATTTTAATTAATATAATTATGTTTAAAAATAATAACTTTACATATTTAAATTAAAATTAATTATAGAATATTTAAATTTTAAATATATATTTTCTCTAATTTGTGAGAAATTAATTATAAATATAAGTTATGGTAAATTTGTAGACATTTTGTTAAAAAATCGTTACAATTTTATTCTTTCCTTAACAATATATTAGTTACAAATATTTTGTTCTCGATAATTTATATAGTAAAATAAAAAGATTTCTTAGAGTGCAAGGAGACGAGAAGGTCTAAACATACCGGCCAATCAGAGAGAGAAATAATTTCTTTTGTTATTTTTACTGTGTTCTCTGGATTTGTACCCTTCAATTGCTCATCAATGGACATGGTTTCATGGTCATACTTAGCTTATTTGGTAATATTTAGTTTATACATCATTCAAGTAGTTAAGTTTCTTTGTCTAACAATATTAACCATTAAATTAACTTGGATGTTTTGCAATATTAGTTTCATGGTCAGGTTTGCCTAGTATTTGTCTACAATATTACTGAGCATCTATCACAATATACGTTATGCTTAATATTTGATTAGTACTTAGTAAAAACATCATATTTCACAGTTTCATATTTCATGTTCCATTCACGATACCAAATGAATATTGTTACTAATATTATTAAAATAAATCAAAAATTTAACAAGGAAGTAAATGCATAAAATAAAATCTAGTTGAATCCAATAAATAATAAATAATCAACAAATTAATATATGAAAAAAATTTCTTCTGTCATGATGACTAGATGACTAAATGGGTACTTGCAGATTGTCAGCCGATACGAATGACAAAAAATGACATCAAATTGAAGTGTCAAAGTTCAAGTGGAAGGAAACATTAATAAGCATTTACAACAGCTGAAACGTTGTTTGTGACTTAAGAATCAAATAGTCTGAGTTATAGTCCTACTCTATGTTTTCATATAATTATACAATTATTACTCTATAGGATAATAACCTGAAGAATAAAAGAAAAATGTACATATATTATGTACAAAATCATAAATTATGTATAACTTAGATATTATGTAACAAATTATATATAAGGTACAAAATCATATATCGATTATTAATGATGGATGGTTTATAAAAGAATGAAATCAAACCCATGTCAATCTTCATTTGCATATCATAATTGCTTTTATCTTGTAGTTTTTTTTTTTCTTTCTTTCTTTAATATATCGATAAATATAAACTATTGTGATCCCATCAACAAATTCAATACTTATATATTTTCTACTTTATGTAATAACGTGAGAAAAAGAAAAAGAAAATGTGAGAAAAAGAAAAAGAAAAAGAAAATGTATGTATAGTATGTACAAAATTACATATATGAGGTACAAAATTACATATTACGTACAAAATCATACATTGATTTTAATGAATCTATAATCTAATTTGTAATAAAGTATTTTTTGTTTTTAGGTTGAGATATCCAAATGATTTGTCTAAATGGTAAAGAGGAGTTAGAAACTCATATTTTTGTATGTTTTTTTTAATTGTCATTATAATAATTAATTTAATTATTATTATATTTTTATGAATAATTTGTTTATATAATAATATTTATCAAAGGGATGGATAATATAAAAATTAAATTAAATAATAAATTAATTATATTTCAACTTGTGTTAAAATGTCTAATTATGAATACTAAAATCTAAAATAATTAAATTGAATATGTTGATGAATCATCACGATGTTTTTTTCTAATTTAAAAATAGATGGTGAAATAAAATTATTATAATACGTTGAATATAATATTCAAAATAATGTTTGTATTTAAAAATTTGATTTCTATAATAAATATAGATGTTAAGAACAGAATAAAATTCATATTATTTTATGTTACAAAAATAAGATTCATCCCAAAGAATTGTCCGTTTTGAAACGTTTGAGTTCGTCACAGTTTTGTCTTTTAAAGAGGTAGAAATATTTAAATTTCGCTTGACTTCGACTCCTAAACAATGTAAAATTTATTGGGTGTACCGAAACATATATAATAAATATTGATATTGTTTATTCGGATAAAACAATAATTTTGATTCGATAAAATTAACCAAGTGCTTGTGAGATAGTGTACATGTTGATTTACTAATACAAAATGTGAGAACAGTAACATATATTTTCCATATTCGCTTGAAAAATTAAAAACCGTGAGTAATTGAGTAATTATTAAGAAATACGTCAACTGACATGTGTAAAAGAATCGTGTGTAAAATATCTATCAGTCAAGTGTGCTGAGAAAATTTTTAAATTATATCTTCAATAATATTCATTCAAAACATGATCCATCAAATATTACCCACTGCTATAGCAAGAACTTTTATTATGGGAAGAGGCATAAAACCTTATAAGTTGTACATTGATGCTATGAATTATGAGTAAGAGTTAATAATCTCCATAATTATGAATTTAATGTATGTAATGTATTGATGGAATATCATAATATTAAAGAGGACGAATGTAGTATGTGGATGGTTTTATAGAATTCAATCAATATATCAAGTCTTCCGGAAGTGTTAATTATTCTATGATTTATTTGAGAGAGTAATAATATGCTATATATTATTATTTTAAGTTTGAGTTATTACTTATTAAATGAGATCCGATAGGAATAGAATTGTATTCACTATTAAAAAATTTTATATTATATAGAATCTGTTTTGTAAATTTTCTTATAAATTTGTTAAGATAATTATAAAAAAAGATTTTTTTTTTCTGTTATTTTATTTTTAAGAATCTTATAAAATTATAAAATTCGTAAATATTATCTATAAAATTTATTATAAAAAGTGTTTTATACAAAATATTTTGTAAAAAAATTGACAGCAATTTTCTGCCAATTTTTTTCATAACAAAATTTATAAGTATTTTCTTTGAAAAAAAATTTAAAAACAAAATTGATAAAAAATATAAGTTTTTTAGAAGTGATTATAGATTCTTTATTATATCATCATGCAAGTTATTTTTAAAATATATGTGCAGAGCATTCAAGCTTGCCTAAATATTAAGGACCAAGTTTTGAGATGTTTAAAATATTATTGTTATATTTTGTACTAGAGTTACATATAATATTGTGAAAAATTATTTATAAATTTTGAAAATTATACTAAATATATATTTAATATATACTTGTATTATCAATTTCTTTTGATGCTCCAAAACCATATTTATATCGAAATTTGGGATGTTACAATTTCCCACTCTATGTTGTGCATACAGTGTTGAATCAATTTTTAAATTTCAATCCAAATGATAATCTAAATTTTTTGGTTTGGTTTGGTTTACAAATGTTTTTTAAATTTCAGAACATACATGATCCATTGTTTGGCATGTCCCACAAAGGCATAATGATTTTCTTTTTCCAAAAGTTATTTTTTAAAACTTAGCTAATTATATATATCTTTTACACATATCTTATATAATACTTTACGTTGAACAAACAACAACAAAAGATGTACCTATAGCAGTTTAAAAAGTTCCATAGTTTATTAAAGGCACAGAGAGAAAACTCCGTAGTGGAGTCTCTGATGTGTCTTGTTCACGTACATCACAACATCATAAAGCAAATCCATACACAGCCATTAACGCTCCTATTTCAAGCTCATTCCATTTCTGCATGACCTATCTTATTTCATACATAGGAGCACGCTACTGCTGTCATCAACTACTCAATATAGTACATGGGATTAGGCAGCTTAAAGGTTCTGATGCCTACGTTGTGTCCGCTCAAACCGCTCCACTGGTCTCCGACGTTTGCAATGATTCTGTAACCCTGCTGCACCAGCTTCGCTCTCTCAGTTGATTTGTATTCAACTGAGTTTTGATTGTTTGATGGATCCCTACAACCAAAACCCAATACTTTAAATTTCATTATCAAAACCCAAAGTTAAACTTGTTAGGATTAGAGAAGGAGTTTTACTGGAGAGATACAATATTAATGAGATTTGAGTCCAACTATGTAAGAAATTGATATTACTCTCAACCTAAAACCTTAAGACAATGAGTTTATAGGTCTTTATTCTTATATAGTGCTTTCTCATTTCTAACCAATATAGAACTTAGACCGACACTTGAATTCCTAACCGTCTCTCAGGTGATCCTATCTCGAAAGACTTAACAAAACTTAATCATTTAGGAGAATGAAAACTCACTTGAGAATCAACTTCTCCCATGTGTGGTAACCAGCTTTCTTCAAGTTGGCTTCAGTTACAGCCTTTTTGTCTGTTCTTCTCCCGGTCAAGAAGATAACCTTCAACCCAAGATCCAGAAGTTTGTTGTAATTCTTAAGAGTCTCAGGCAATGCTGGTGCATTACCCTTGTTAACAAACTCCTCGTCGTAACGTGTGGAATTGAATTTCTCCGATCTATTTCACAAAATCATTCATAACATAACATTATCAGAATAATCAACACGTTACAAGTCATGCATGAGCATGACAAATCAAAAACAAACAGTTGATATAGAAGAAAGAGAAGATAGTTTACCCATATCCATGCTGAGAATAGTATGGGACATTGGAGAGTACGGTTCCATCTATGTTGAACAGAACCACATCGTTCTCATGGATTTCTCGGTCTCTAGCGAAAAAGAAAACTTGTTGGTTAACGGTTTTGGAGTCTGATTGGTATTGTCCTCCTTCGATGTAGTTGGCTGTAGCCTCTACACACTGTTCGGGAATGGTTTCAAAGCCGAAGATGTTTTTTGCTTCCACGGCAAGTCTCCAACTGGCGCATCTTACGTCGCCGTAACTCGCACCATCGCCATAACCGGTTGGCAATCGGAGAGGGAAGCTTCTGAAGGAAGCGCCATGGCATTGAGATGCCACCAGAATTGTAGCAACCAAGAACACCACCAACTTCATATTCTCACTGCTTCTTCTTTATCTCAACTTACTCTTGCATCTTCCTCCTCCAGGGTTTGCTTCCTTATATAGACCCTAACTCGTTACCTCCACCACAAAAATTATCTCTCAACTTTAACCTAATTTTACGCTCCAATAATTTAGTTTACTTTTCAATCTTCTGCGTGTATATTAACTTTTTTTAAAAAAATAATAAGTTCAACTATTCTGTATTCTGCAATTGTTTTTATTATTTTGCTAGTTTACAAAGATTGCCTGTGTGTAGGGTAATAACGAATCTCTAATAAATAACATCACTTAAATCTTGACTCTCGAATGTTGTACCTATATATGGTAACAAAGACTTTAACTATAGTACTACTCTTGTCTATTTATTTATTTTTTCATTAAATATTTTGTCATAATGTTTATCTACTAAAGTACCACCACATAGGAACAATAAGGTAGAGTAAAATTTAAGTTACTGGGACAAATGATAGTGTTATTAGTGTTAAACAATTAAAAGAAAAACAAAGTAACAGTAAAGGGAAATAATATTTTAACAGTTTGATTTGACAAACTTTAATCAAACTTTGACAAACAATTATTTTTTTTTTGGTAAAAGATATCCTAAAACTTTATTATTTTAGTTTTGTAACTTTTATAAAAATAATTATTTTATTTTGTTAATTTTATCAAAAATTTATTTGTAAAAAAACGATTTTTGAACAGTAAAACATTGAAGAGCTACAGTGGTATAGAGTGCGGGTGTCAAGAGATAAAGGGAGACAAAAATATTTTGTGGTTGTATTTGGATAAGAGTTGTCTGATTGAATAACAAAATTGGAAGTTTTTGTTTTTTTAGTAATTGTATTTTGACAACATACTATTTATAATTCTACTAAAAAATATATAATTCTGTAATAGTTAAAAAATGTTTATTAACTTAAGATATATATTATATTATAATTAACTATAGTGTTTATATATAAAATAAAGGTTATCCAAAAAAAAATTGTTTTTGTTTTTTAGTTTATAAGATATAGTTAATACAAAATGGATGTTTTTTAGATTTTACAAATAGGTCTAGAATAAATTACTTTTTTTATATTTTTTTTTTCAAATTTGCTATATCTTTCTATGTTTTAATATTAATCGTTTATTATTTTCATATATATTTTTATAATATTCATCAACACTTGATATATACTTTGAAATAAGAAAAATATTATAAGTTTATAATATATGATGTGAGTTTCATCTATTTTGATTAGAAGTTTGTGAGTGATGATGGAGTTGTTTTTCCTTGCAAAGCAAACTCCAGTTAAAGTGAGTTAAAAACTTTAACCTCATAAATTATTTTAATTCAGAAGTATTATAATATCGTATTGAATTTATAATTATAATTAATATTTATATGAATTTGAAATAGTAATTTTGTTGATAACATGAACCAATTGCTTTATATGCTAACATTAGTTTTATCGGTCTATTTAATAGTAAAAAAATGTATTATTAGATGGCTGAATCTACAAATAGAAGTAGAAACTAACTAAGTTCATTATGATATTTATAGCATTAAAATATATTGTTTGGGTGATTTGCACAGTCTTTATTATTATGAAGATATGATGTTACTAACAAAATATTGACACATAAAATAATATTATACTCAAAGTGCTATGGTCTTAAACACATGAATCCACCAAAGAATAAAATATATGTAAGAACAAACAAAACACCCTATCAAAAGAAGATGACATTAAATTGTCAATAGTATTTCTGATAAGTCAAATATTAATATAGAAAACATATTTAATAACATCTTTAAAAAATATCAAATTACATCATAAAAAATATAATTGAGAATTTATCTAGTATTAAATTACAGATTAAATATAATTTATTGTTATATATATTTGCATTACAAGTAATATATATATATATATATATATATATATATATATATATATATATATTTTATATTAGAATAACTATAATTGTTTGAAATTACTAAATATAATATTTGGGGGCTCCACTCAGGTGCCATATCTTAGTATATGCGGAGAATATTAATACACGTGATACACGCCTTCACCTAATATGTTAAAGTTGTCCAGATTTATATTTGTACTAAAAATATCTTTTATTATACACAAAAAGAAAATAAAAGAGGAAAATCTAGATGAAATATGTGATCTGATATATGTAATGATACATAATTAATTAATCAGTGTTTGAAACACTAAGACATTATTATCAGGAGGCATGTCATAATTTGATCAAAAATCTGAACCAAAGAGAAAAACTGAGCTAGGTTCAGTTTTGAATTTTAACACGTGGAAACTAAATCAATTTGAGCTTATATATAGAAAATTTTAATTTTTTTTAATAAGTTAAAATATAATAATTTAGATAAAATATATAATAAAATTTTGGTACAGCAAATAATGTAATAATTTAATTTCAAAATTTATTATAACCTTCTTCCTTTATTGACATCTATAACTGTGAGTTGATTACTACCTCTTCTTAATGATTGGAAATATGTGAACCTAGTTGAACCTCTTCTTTATTTATGAATTGTGTGGAGATAAACCATTAACCAATTTTATACTATTGAAATTATTAAACAAATAGTAAAAGTGATAAAAAAAATGTACTTTTATGCTACCATAATTTATTTTAGTAATCGGGAAATTTATACTTTTTAATTTTAATTTTTGAATTGCCTTTTTAGATATTTTAAACATTATCTAAGCAAAACCTAAACAAATTTTACACAATTGAATGTTTTGTTTTTGGTACTATTTTTGAAATTTTAGAAAGTAAAGTTGACATGACATTTGGTTGATTAATTAATTGGTGAGAGGAGGGTGAAGTTTCTATTTACGAAATGTCCCACAATCACATGACACTTGTCTTAACATGTTGGTGTTCTTTGGTGAGAACATTAGAGAAACTAGGTTGTTGAAAGAAGCACCTCAAATTTTACTTTATACAATAATAATGTTGAGAAGCGGAAATTAGATGTTCTCAGGAGCTTATGCTTTACGTTGTCTCCTTCTTTTCTTCACCTTTCATATAATTTAATTCTTTAGATTGCCAATTTAACCCCTTTCTTTACTTATTTTTTGTTTTTCTTATTTATACAATTCATCAAATTTTCAATGTTAAATGTGATTTTCATATTATAACTAATTTTTGTATAATTTTAATTTTTTTCTAAAATATTAAACAATTTTTTATAGGAAATACGACATCAATTAAGAATACAGAAATTATGATATTATAAATGAATACAAACCTATATATAGTTGGATTAAATATGTTTTTTTTTAAGTTTCAGTGAAATTTATAATTAGTTCTTTTTTAAAAAATTTGATCAATTTAGTAAAAATGCGTGAATTTAGTCATTTTAACTAAATTTTGTTAAGTTTATCTAACGTTCTAAATGTATTTTATGATAGAATTTGAATTATTTATATCGTTTGATACATTTTTGCTTTAATGTTAACTCAAATATTATCATAAAATGCGTTTAAAACTTTAAATAAACTTAATAAATTTTGGTAAAAAAGACTAAATTCACACATTTCTAAAGATGAAGGACTAAATTGATATAGAGTTTCGAAAATGAATTAATTTCAAAATTCACTGAAACATAAGGGATCAAAAACATATTTAACCCTTTATAATTTTATATTTTATCAAAATTTAGTTAAACTTCAAATTGTATTAAAGTCACGATTTAACTTATTCTAATTTTTGATCTATATGTTTCGATATTTCTGGAAAATCCTCAACAAAAAATAATGAATAAAAAAAATTAAACTAATAGATTTTAAATTTATTTTTTTACAATTTTTTATAAGATAACAAAATTACACCAATAGTGAATAACAAGTAAATTTATAATCTTATAAATAAATATTTGCTAGAAAATCGTTGAAATGATAATGTTATTAGTGTTATAAAAAACTAAACTGGTGTTATTATTAATTTTGTTTAATTTCTTAAGACAAAATATTTTATACCTTGTGTTTTCTTTTTCATTTCAACTGTGTAATTATGAATTGTTTTCATATTTAATTTTATTTCTTATATAATATTTTACATGCTATGGCTCGTATCATGAAAATAAAAGAGGTAAACATTATTCATATACTAAATATTTTCACTTTATCGTAAGAAGGACTAAAGAGTAAATAATAGTGTAGATTGTAAGGAGAAGTTTTGGACCACAAAGTTTTAAAAGCATAAGGATCACGTTTGAATTTGAAGTAATAATATCTCTTAGGTGTGGTGCCTTTACTTTCTCACACCAACCCTATCAACAACATTATCCTTTCACTTTTTCATTTCATTTAAAATGTGTACGATAATATTTAGGATAAATAGGAAATTTGTTTTTTAAAAGTAGAAAAAGTAAAAAATGTATTTCAATTTAATTTATGATTCAATTTGATCGTTAAAGGTTAAATATGTTTTTTGTCCTTCAAGTTTTAATGAATTTTGAAGTTAGTCCCTCTTCAAAATTTTATACCAATTTAAACATTCATCTCTAGAAATGTGTGAATTTAGTCATTCTTATCAAATTTTGTTAAGTTTATTTGATATTTTAAACGCATTTTATAATAATATTTGACTTAATATTAAAGCCAAAGTGTATCAAATGGTATAAACAATTCAAATACTATCATAAAATGCGCTTGAAACGTCATATAAACTTAACAAAACTTGGTTAAGATAACTAAATTCATGCATTTTTATATATGAAAGACTAAATTAGTTCAAAATTTTGAAGAGGGACTAATTCCAAATTGCACTTAAACTTGAGGGACAAAAACATATTTAACTCTTAAATTAATATTTACATCCATGTGATTTTATCTTTGTATAAGTTGCTCACATGTTACTTTTATTTCTTTATTCAACTTAATAATTTATTATTACTTTTTTTCAACTTAATAATTTTCGTTGTTTTCAATTTCAAAATACTTTTAACTTTTTTAATAAGTTTTTCCATCCACATAAATTATTACAAAAAGATATCATTTTTTTTTACTAATATTTCTTACTTTTTCATTCCTTTCACACCTATTCTGTGGTTTATTTTAAATTTTATGTCATTATTTTTACCACATTCATTATTTAAATACTAAATAATTATAAAATCACAGATAAGTTTTAAAATGTGCTTTCAAACACTATTAAAAAATAAGAAAAATTTCAAAAACTTCATTAAAGTTATAATTTTAATGAAATATTTCATAAATATAGTAAATAATATAATCTTATATATTTATATATTCGTATAGTTGTTTGATGGAAAAATCAACGCACCTTCACAGAAAAATTTGCTATTTATTCTACATAAATAGTACTACTACAAATGTACCATAAAAAGAAGAACAAGTGAATGATGACACCTATTTCAAAGTTTGACAGTGTACACATCATCATATTAAGAAACGAACGAAGCATACGTTTCTGGATCGAATTTCTATACATAAATTGTTATATATCTATATTTGAAAAATATATTTATGTGTCGGTGGTGACTTTTATAAACCATCCATCATTAAATCGTGGTGTTTGTGAGAAATAAATTTATTTTAATGTATTCAGAGAGTTCCATGAAAAAGATTTAATACAAAATTTTGAAATTTTAATGTGCTTAAGTTTTCTTTTACATATCACTTAATCTTTTTATTTTTAAACTTTCTATATTTACATTCCAAACAAATAAATAACTATGAATATAACAAATTAAGCTATAAAAATAACACTATACAACAAACAACATTTTCATATTTTTATTACATATGTGTTGTATATAAGATTTTGACCACCTCTGTCTCAACATTATTGCAATGTCCTATTGTGGACAATGTCTTAACACTTGTGTGTCGGACATATCTTACATTGCGATCTAAGTTTATTTTAAAAAATTAATAAATGTACGAAATTTAAATGTATTACTATGCAAGCAAGGTCTTGTAATAAAATAAAAAAATTAAATGGTTAAAAAATATATTTTAAGACAGATAGTGTAATTAAAATAATGATATTTGATTATTTTAATATTTAAAAGGTTAAAATACGAACAATAGAAAAAATTGATGGGGTTGGTAATGGTATTAGATTAAAACATATAATTTTAGGATTAAAATAAATATTTAAATATACACAATATAAATTAATTAAGCAGACAAGTATAAGGTGTAATTAATTAATTGATGGGGTTGGTATTGGTATTAGATTAGTATCCGAGTTAATACTTTCCCTTTTCTTTCGAAATTGGGCTGAAAACAGACTTCAAGCTCAAATCTACCAGACCGTGGTGCTGTGTCACGCGGACAACATACTGGGTTTTTCTTCCTGCATTCCAGTAGTACTAACTGCACTCCAAACTAACATAAATATACTAAAGTACCCTTCTGCAGTGCACCATTCCACCACTGCGCTATCACGATTGCACCTCCATTTTCGAATGAGCTCTTTTAGAGAGAAAAGAATAGAAGAACTTGTTTCGAAATATAAAGAACTCATTTTGAACGATATTATATGTATTAGGAAAAATGTATTATGTGATTTTTGTTCTTCCATTTAATCTAGAAAACTTGTTCTAAAATTCAAATTTTTTGTTCAGAAAGTTCCGAAATTTTTTTTTCTAAAAACTTTTCAAAACCCGAAAGTTACCTTTAAGAAAAGCAAAATGGTCATTTCAAAATTATGCGGTGTAGTTAGAAATTTTCGGAGTGCAGGTAGAAAAGGTGCAATAGACTGTGCATTAACGATGTTGGGCCTACACAATATTTGGGCTGAAATTTAGACGCTTCAAATGCTCCTAATGTTTTTTTTTTTTCAGATTTCGCATTTAACATCTTGGGAGCTAATTAGGTTGGGAAAAAACGTCCTTCTGTGCATAAATGGAGTGAAAAGAAAAACATTTGTCGAAATAATAGGGAAAAAAAAAACTATTTACATTACATTAGATAACGCAAAGGATAAACTATGTCTCTCCCACACATTCTTGTGCAAATTAATGTAAAAAATTTTATGTTATTTTAATAAACAAAATACATAGTAGATGAGCCAAAACCTACATGTAAGAAATATATGTGCATAGAATTTCGTATATAAAACATTCAAGATGCTTTGAATTGCATTAATAATTTCTCAGTACTTAAAAATTATTTATATGGCCAAATCGTGTCTTTTTCTAAAAATCAAGAATATTTCATAGTCAATTTTACACGTTATATAAAACTTTCTTTAACCATACTTCCTTTTTTAAAGAATATCAATTTCGATCTAAAAAGTAGTAAATTGCAATAAATTTGATTACTGAATGGGCCATAGTAAACAAGAACAATTTATGTTTTTAAATCGATTTATATAATTGAAATACAAAAATGTTAAATTCTCACACCCCACATATATTAGGTTCTTCAGATTTAGTTTACACCAATAAACTATTATGCATGACAAGAGAAATGAAAACAAGACTACAAATCTCGAAATAGAACATAAACTTTCATAATTCATCAAAGCCACCCAAGGAAAAAACAACATTGTTGAGTCTTCTACATAGGTAACACATAGTTCAAGTACATGCTCCAACAACATAAAGACACAGAAACAGTAACAAGTGTGTCCCTATTTCATGACCTAACTTATCTTTATTTCATAGTTAGGAGCAAAGTTAGAGACTTAGAAGTTCAATCATAGTACAAGGGATTTGGCAGCTTAAAGGTCCTAAACCCTCTTTTTTCTCCCACAATATCACTCCATTGATCTCCAATGTTTCCAACGATTCTGAACCCCTCTTCTGTCAGCTTCTTCCTCTCAGAAGATTTAAAAGCATTTGATAGTTTACCAGAGTATATGGCTGGATCCCTGCAACCAAAAACCACTTCCTCAAACAGTGTTCATCACATAGTTTTTCTAAGTGTTCATCAAACAGTACAACATATAAAAGACATGTTTAGCTTGAGAATCATAAGAACAGAGAAAACAAACCTGGCAATTAACTTCTCCCATTTGTAGAATCCAACATTCTTCAAGTTGGAAACAGTCACATCCTTCAGATCCAGTGGCCTTTCTGTGATGAACACAACTTTGATCCCAAGATCCAACAGTTTGTTGTAGAGTTTAAGAGTCTCAGGCAGTGCAAATGCCTCCCCATAGGAAACCCAGATCTTGAAAGCCGTAGCATTATGTTCTTCCACCCTACCATTATAAGCATTCGTCAATGATATACTAAGTCCAAAAATCTACAGAAAAAGGTCGAAAAGCTCGAAGGGTATCAGAAAACATACCCAAAATCATGGTTAGCGAAATATTGAAGATTAGAGAGTGCAGTTTCATCGACATCAAACACAAATATGTCTCTGTCAGTGATATTGAGGGTTTTAGCATAAAGGAAAGCCTCACGGCACACGGTTTTGGAGTCTGATCTATATTGGTCGCCGAGAAGATAATCTGCGACGTGTTCTTGGCATGGTGCTGGAACAGTTTTCCATTTGACGAGGTTGTTTGCCTCCACACCAAGTCTCCAACTTGCGCATGAAACTTGTGTTGGGTATTGTTCATTGTAGCCAGTTTTCATTCGGAGAGGGAAAACTTGGTAGTGTGAGCCTTGGCAGGGCCATGTTACCAGAAAAGCAACAACGAACAAAACACAGAACTTCGTATTCATATCTCACTGTTTTTGCTATCACTACAACTTTTGCATGTAACTAGACCAGGGTTTTGTTCTTTAAATAGACGATGACAGAGGCAAGTTCTGGGGTATTGATCACTCCTCACAGGAAAAAATAGACAAACTTTTTTATTGGTTGAGGATATAGAAATGCAAAGGGTGTGTCTTTGGGACCGTTGATGTAAAAATAAAATTATTTGGATGATCTATTATTTATTACATTATTATATTCACTGACAATATAATTATAATTCGTATCTATTTTAGGTTTAATAGGTGGAATGGTATCCAATTTTATTTAAATATTTCGGTTTAGTACTTTTTTTTTAAAATGTGTCATTTGAGTTTTAATTTTTTAAAATATGTTTTAATTAGGTTTATTTAAAAAAAAATTATTAATATTGTTAACGGTCAGTGGTGGAATTTGCTCGATATTTATGGGGTGCCAAAATATACTTAAAATTTATATATTTAATTATGGATCCGTAAGATTATTTAACTTAATAATAATTGAATCAATACTAAAATTTTTAGTTATATTTTGTTTTTAATGTAAATAATCATATCGTCAGCAAAAAAAAATCCATCTTCCGTATTATTTTGCAGTCTTATTTTGATAATTTTTATTGTAGAAAATTATCTTTCTGATATAGTTGTAGAAACAAGAAGAGTTAAAATAAGACGAGACAGATTAAAAAATCAATGAAATAGATGTAATTGATTTCCTATTTTTGTCAAAGATTGATTTTTTCTATTTTCTTCCTCACAGTAGCTTCCATTTTATCACTTTTAAATAATTAATTTATTCTTTTATTTCTTCATCAATATACTTATATTTAAAAAAAAAATACTAAAAGATAATTTATCATAATCTAAATAAAAATTGTGATATGTAATTAATAAAAGAAAAGTATATGATAATCAAGTCACAATTAAAAACCAGTTATTAAAAAACACTTAGTGCATTGCTTTTTCTTGATATTTATAAAAATGAATATACTAAATACTCGTGAGATAAAAAATAATATTAATTATTAAACTAATATTTCACTATCAATTGAGAAAAAAAGAATTACTTTTCTCTTCAATAATAGAAGAAAGCATACAAAAATGAGA
>Ga0214545_1007561_pt1 | contig 18039 bp, 10 predicted proteins | sample CNSS4metaG_FD_160064 | JGI IMG/M metagenome (GOLD analysis project Ga0214545, IMG submission 160064) | Root nodule microbial communities from cowpea collected in UCLA plant growth center, Los Angeles, California, USA - CNSS4 | ecosystem: Host-associated > Plants > Roots > Nodule | place: USA...
CTTTGTTTTATATATATATATATATATATATATATATATATATATATATTAAAGTGCAAATCGAAAGGGAGTTTAAAATTATGAATTCGACTATGACATAAAAAAATATAATTGAAGTCCATTACTTTAGCTATTCAAAATGATGAAAGTGAAGCTTAAAATGAGAAAAAGATGATAAAAAGTGATGAAAGATGACATTGAAAAACAGAGCAAATATTTGATTTACACACATGATAAGAAGGAATGTGCATCTATAACAATATATAAAGAGATATCCTCTTTTATGTTCACATTTCAATATTCCAATTTTACCCTTAATTACTACTTTTAAAATTAATTATTTTAAAAATAATTTATTTTTAACTGTTATTTTAAAAATTTCTTTTGTCTTTAACCGTTATTTTTAAAATTTCTTATTTTTCAAATTTTACATTTAATAGCTATTTTAAAATTGGTTATATATTTCTTATTTATTTTAACTCAAATTTCTACGAAAATTAAGAAGATGTGAACACAGAGACGCGATAACGTATGTGTTTTCACTGATGTGAATGTATGATTGTGATATTTCAAAACTAATTTTAAGAGAATTACTTTTTTTCTTGGTAATTCGTTTATTTGAAATATAATAATTCCAATAAATAAGTAAGTACACTTTTAAACAATTGGCGATTAGTTTACACAAATGTATTTATTATAATATAAAATGTAAATGAAAAAGCTTTATAAATATTTCATTAAAATCTAGAAGATGTTTGCCTTTCTGGATTTCTTAAAAGAAAAACATTTAAACAACTGCTAAAAAATGCAAGAAACATGTATTTAATAAGGTCATACGAAATCACATGCATATTTATTAATAATTTACTAACTTCTAAAACTACATTATAATAATACAATGTTTAATAATATAATTTTATCACTGATTTATATTTATAATCAATGCATCAATCATCAAGAAGCGTGATAGTCAAAGTTTTGAACATACTATATATGATCATTCGTTTTGTATATAAAGCAAGGTTGAAACAATGATCTATTTATATTAGCTAACATGATCTATTTATATGGCTAAGATGTTCTCAGCTGAAACAATGTCGTTTGAGACTGACAAGATCATTTCGAGCTCCCACAATACATTCATTAAAGTGACCAACTTAATGGACCACTCTTCATTTATTACCATTGATAATGATACACGTTTTCTTTTATATGTACAATTAATGCAGTTTCACACAATACATTCATCATAGTTACCAACTTCATGGACCACTTTTCATTTATTGCCATTGATAACAATAAATGATTTCTTTTATATGTACAATTAATGAAGTTTAACTTGAATTGAGAATTACTACAAGAAAATATCTCATTAACAACTAATTGTAGTAATCAAAAATTGTTTGTCATTATAGTGACCAATTTAGATATTAATTTACAAAATAAAAAAAATTATTTGTTATTAAAATAGTCACTATTATGAATAAAAAATTATAATTGATCGTTAAATTGGTTACTAATTAATTATAGACTAATTTAAAAACTAATTCCTTTGTTAGAAAAAAGTAAGGTAGCTAATGTTTGGTGACCAATTTTCTTTGGTAGTTAAAATTTAGAAATAAATTTAGAGACCAATTATAATTTTTCATTCATAATAGTGACTATTTTAGTAACCAATAATTTTTTATTTTATAAATTGGTCACTATAATGACTGTCAACACTCAATTTCGTACCACTAAATACATAATAGAATAAATAATAATAATTTGTTTTTTTAAAAAATAAAATTAAAAATTAAAAAATAAGAAAAGTAAGTAAGATTTTTCTTCGGTTTTTCTTTTTCTAAATAATAATAATAATAATAAATAAAAAGAAAAAAAAGACTATTTTAATCTTTTATGTATTTTCTTTTGAGACTTTGTTTCTATTTTAGCCCAAAATACTCTATACACCCACACCGTTTTTACTTGCAACTAACAGCAGCTCAAAACTTTATTTTCTCACCCTCGCTCTATCTTTGTAGTTTATGCTCCAAATCAAGAAGTTAATGATGAGATTCTTTTTTTTTAGAACCAGAATCTATTTTAATATTTGGAATCGTTTTTCCTAAGTGTAATTGATTTTGTGCTCTGATTTTGTGACACTCTTTTTCCAGATGAGGAAAATAGTAATATGTTTCTCAAGAATATATTTTTTTCTAATTATAATTAATTTTTCTAATCACATTTGATTTTGTGCTCTGATTTTTTCTCTGATTTGATTCCCATAATGTGATAATATTAAGACTAATTCTTGCCTTTTAAATTTCTTTGTAATCAAGATCAAGACTAACTTTATTACGAGGATAAGGACAATTCTTTTCCCTCATGATTCTGGAGACATCTCACTTACCCTAAGCACACAATTTCTTTTAACCCTCGCATATAAAAAAACCACTCACCTTCGAACAAATTGTTTTTCAATTTTCTTTCCATAAAGTTGATATCAACTTCTTCGAACAAATTGTTTTTCAAAATTTTTTTTCATAAAGAACTACATGACCCTGATTCTTCATTATGAATGGAGATACGTATGAGCAAAGAGTAATCCTTGTTGGGTCCAAAAAACAAAAATCATCTTTTGTTTCTTTTGAATTTTTTTTCGTTTTATTATTTTGAAAAATAAATATTTAAAGGAGAGCACATCCATTTGTATTTTAATTAAAGGTACCATCTTAGGACGGACATTGTAGGGTGCTAACACCTTCCCTACGCGTAAACAACTCTCGTACCCAAACTTTGTTTTCATAGACCTTGTTCTTTTTTTTTATGATTTTTCATAGTTTCCTATAATAACTATGGTGGCAACTCCAAAACTCTTTTTTTCAAATTTTTATTTTTAGTTCGTCATCCCGTCGCAATTTCGGTTGTGACAGTGACTAACAACTTTTGGTCACTAAAATTGGTTGCTAGTGAGACATTTTCTTGTAATGAATATCGTTTAAAATGTGTCATCATTTACTTATAAATAGGGATTCCAAAATCATGTTTTTCAACAAGATGGATACCACAAAGAGGTGTAGTGTGGCACTACTTGCATTCTCATTGGCTTTCCTCATCATTGCATCAGGTTAGGAATCATCTTTTAACATGAACTTGTTATTTTCAAAATCTTCTTTTATGTATGCCATTAATGTATTATTAACTCTTAATTTGTGTACACAGATATGAGTATGAAATCTGAAGCAAGGGGACCCGTTGTGCAAACTCCATGTGATAACGATCAAGATTGTGCACGTCGTCCTTGTGCATCATGTGGTTGCAAATGTATCAAGAATTGTTGTCATTGTCACTCAAAACCTTATTTTTCTGATTTTTGGTGTTGAGTAATAATGTTTACTCATGCGATCCCAATAGAGAATCACAACAATAAAGGATTGCAATTTCTTCTTAATTGTGTTTGAAAATAAAAGTCTGAACTTTGGCTTGTATATGTTTTGTAAGATATATGCTTTATGCACTTTTCTTAATCTTTCTTATTGCGCAACAAAATTGGAGATATATGGATTGTCTCTATCTGAGTGTTTATTAAGCTTTTGCCGAAATAAAATGAAATCAACAGGTGCGACACCATTTTTTACTTTAGGCTACATTGAACTAGTCCGCATATACAAAATTTTTAAATATAAAAAAAAGGTGATATCAACTTCTTCGAACAAATTGTTTTTCAAAATTTTTTTTTCATAAAGAACTACATGATCCTGATTCTTCATTATGAATGGAGATACGTAGGAGCAAAGAGTAATCCTTGTCGGGTCCAAAAAACAAAAATCATTTTTTGTTTCTTTTGAATTTTTTTCGTTTTATTATTTTGGAAAATAAATATTTAAAGGAGACCACATCCATTTGTATTTTAATTAAAGGTACCGTCTTAGGACGGACATTGTAGGGTGCTAACAACTTCCCTATGCGTAAACAACTCTCGTACCCAAACTTTATTTTCGTAGACCTTGTTCTTTTTATTATGGTTTTCCATAGTTTCCTATAATAACTATGGTGGCGACTCCAAAACTCTTTTTTTCAAATTTTTATTTTTAGTTCGTCATCCCGTCGCGATTTCGATTGTGACAGTGACTAACAACTTTTGGTCACTAAAATTGGTTGCTAGTGAGATATTTTCTTGTAATGAATATCGTTTAAAATGTGTCATCATTTACTTATAAATAGGGATTCCAAAATCATGTTTTTCAACAAGATGGATACCACAAAGAGGTGTAGTGTGGCACTACTTGCATTCTCATTGGCTTTCCTCATCATTGCATCAGGTTAGGAATCATCTTTTAACATGAACTTGTTATTTTCAAAATCTTCTTTTATGTATGCCATTAATGTATTATTAACTCTTAATTTGTGTACACAGATATGAGTATGAAATCTGAAGCAAGGGGACCCGTTGTGCAAACTCCATGTGATAACGATCAAGATTGTGCACGTCGTCCTTGTGCATCATGTGGTTGCAAATGTATCAAGAATTGTTGTCATTGTCACTCAAAACCTTATTTTTCTGATTTTTGGTGTTGAGTAATAATGTTTACTCATGCAATCCCAATAGAGAATCACAATAATAAAGGATTGCAATTTCTTCTTAATTGTGTTTGAAAATAAAAGTCTGAACTTTGGCTTGTATATGTTTTGTAAGATTTATGCTTTATGCACTTTTCTTAATCTTTCTTATTGCGCAAAAAAATTGGAGATATATGGATTGTCTCTATCTGAGTTTTTATTAAGCTTTTGCCGAAATAAAATGAAATCTACAGGTGCGACACCATTTTTTACTTTAGGCTACATTGAACTAGTCCACATGTATAAATTATTACCTAAATGTAGGAAATATCATGATGATATAGGTGTGGCTTACAAAATACCTAAGTTCGCATTTTATAAATTGTTGATTACATATGCAACATTTTCTTCAATGTTACCCTTAGAAAATGTGGGCTAAACAATAAAATTGTGACATCTTCTTTGTGTTATATCCTTCTCATATTACACTATGAATCTTCTTAACACCTATAAATTAGGTAACACTTACATAGCAACGACTCAAAAATCGTTGTCTAAAAATAGGAATAAGTCTTGTTTTTTTGTTGTTAGTTATATACTTAGTTTATTTGCTTTTAACACGTAGTGCATAGCAAAAGCGTTGCTAATTTGTTTTAAGCAATGCGTTAGAAAATATTGATAGTTAAAGGCAACAATTATTAAAACGTTGATAGTTTATACCACAAAATTGTGGGTACTTTAACTTTAAAATATCATATTACCCAATAATAATTAAATTGTTGTTAGGTGTATTGATAGTTGTCACAATTGAATTATGATACTTGGAAAGACTTGTACCTTGACTATTAACTATAACTTTGGACCTAGAGTTAAATGTTTGATCCAATAATTGGTACGAAGATCAAGATCACGAGTTCTTCTAAATGTGTTGATTAAACATTTGTTGCATTTAACCTAATTTTTTTCTCCAATCTTTACTTTCTCTCCTTAAAGTAATAGACGTTTCAAAGTTTTTATTTCTAAACGAAGAAAAATATTTAGTTCTTTTGTTTTCAATACAATATTAAATGAATTATTTATTATGCTTCTTTTAAGTTTCTTTCTTCAAAATACTAAAAGGGAAAACAAGGGTATAATTACAAAAAGGAATATTATATATTATCTAAAAATTAAAAAAAAGGATAAATGAAAAGGAACAAATTTACCTCCAAAACGTATCCATATATTATATAAGATAGAGGAAATAAGATTACTTTACAAATATGTGTTTATTATAATATAAAAATGTAAATGAAAAAGCTTTATAAATATTTCATTAAAACCTAGAAGACGTTTGTTTTTCTGGATTTCTGAAAAGAACATTTAAACGACTCCTTAAAAAAGAAAGTAATATGTATTTAATAAGGTCGTACGAAATCACATGTAGATTTATTAATAATTTACTAACTTTTAAAAATAAACTACATTTTAACAATATATGTACGAGGTCATATACACACATAAGTTGATATTATATATGAATACTCAAATTCATTCGTAATAATAATTGTATTTGTGTTGTTATATATTGTTACTATTTTAGTATAGAAGAGTTGATTATACTATAAATGTAGTATATATATATATATATTTTGGAAATCCAAGTTTGAAATTAAGTTTTTTATTGACTAAAAATATGAAAGTTGAGTACCATATTAAGATGAAGACCCATATATTTATCGTCCTAAGATTTTTTGTGGTTAAGAGTGATGTCAATTTTTTATGTATGGGTTAAGCTTATATTTCATTAGTGTTATATCTCTTTAATGATTTCAGACGAGATCTAAAAAAAATACTAATGTGAAAGGACTTATATTTTAAAGAAAAATTGACTTTAAGATTTTGATGTAAAAGTGTTGGATTTATTTCTCATCACTGTTGTGATATATATATATATATATATATATATATATATATATATATATATATATATATATATATATATATATATTTTGTAACCACTTAATATAATGAAAATTTAAAAACTGACCCATACTAATTTTTTTTGTTAAAAATATCGAAACATGTTCGTATAACGCATTACTCAAGTTGACGAATAATGCTTTTAACCAATTACATAAGCTACGTCATTAATAGCTTATTAAATGCATATATTTTCTTTTCTAAGAAATGAATGATTTAAGCGATCATATGCTATTTTTGTTCCATATATAAAGACAAGAGATAATAACTATTTATAATGAATGCACCGCTAAAGTTTATATACCACCGACCTGAATTGAGGATAAGGTTCCAACTACATAGTATCGTCATTTTCTTACAAAAACACAAGTTTTTGAGGATAATGTTCTATAATAAAATGAACTCTACAATGAAGAATCTTCTCAAATGGATACTTTTATTGTCTTTCTTCACCATCCTTGTATCTGGTTAGAAATCAACTTTTTTTTTTCCATTCTGTTTCATCACTGTGATTTTTGTCTAAATTTTCCTTCGTATATATCTTCACATAATTGCTGAATTTGTGCATGTAGATGTGACTGGGAATGTGAAGCAAGGAACCCAACATCATTACAAAGGTACTCTATTAATTAATAGGATTTTTATACAAAAAAAATGGACTGCTTTTACTAAAATAGAAAATAAAATGACTAATTTTTATATTATAATAAATTTATTTTCGTTTGAAATTTTAATTGGTTTCATTAAATGGATCGTTAACTGTTTATGCAAATTTTTTCATGTGATATATTTACTTATTTAACATGTTTTCTTTCGATTTTAATATACCATCAATTTTTTTTTCAGTACGTTAATTAAATTTATTATACCTCATTTCTAAATTAACCCTTTTAGATTTTATACTCAAAATGAAACAAAAAAAAAAAACATAACATAGAACATCCACATATCATAGTTAGGGATGTCAAAAAATTATACGGGTATCCGCGGATAAAATTCGTAATGGGTAAGAAATGAATACCTACGAGTAACGGATACGAGTATTTTTAATACCTGCATGTTAGCAGGGCGGATACGAGTATCATAGTATCCGTACCCATGGATACCCATACCGCTATACTATAATTTAAATTTTAAAAAATGATTAAAATATTAACATATTGATTTTCAATGAGTTATTTTTTTATCAATTAGTTTTAATTTTTTTTTTTGTAAACTATCATTCAACACTATTTAAATTGGTTATTTGGACTTTGTTTAAAATTTATGAATGTTATTTCTTGTATTTTATTTAAATTTACAATTAAAATATGTTGTTAAATATTTATTTTTATTTTTTTTGTAAATACCCGGGGGTACCGTAGATATTCATGGATATTAAAAAATTATGCGGATACCTGCATAACGGATATGGATACGGGTGCGGAACGATAGATATTTATCCGATAAGTAAATATATGAAAGAGCTACTACTTCTACCACTGTCATATTGAAATCCCTAATCATAATTTAGGTATCTTTATCAATAATTTGATGATATCTCTAATTTCTTCAATTAGTAATTTAAATTTAAAAATTTAAAATAATAATAGTCAGATTATGTTTGGGATGCTAACCTTAAAATCTTACATTTCTACTATTATTCTTAAAACTCATATTAAAAAGCACTAACGAAAATAAATGAATTAAACAATTTTTATTTGATATTTTGTTTTTCTATTTTTAGCCATTAATTAGACTCTAAGTTAATAAAGACGTTTATGGAATAATTTCTAAAAGATTAAATATTCGTAAATTAATAAATATAGTAATTATTATTAAATTTAACATTTCACCGTCACTTAATTACCATTTAACATTCCATCATCACTTAACATTATGCTATATCACTGAATACTCCAAAACACAAATAAGTTCACTTAAAACAATAATAGAAATTTAAATACAGATCATTACAAGTCAAAATACGTGTAAACCATCAAGAAAAACCTTTTGAGTGATTTTGTTTAACAATTTCACTTTGATACCTAAAATCTTGAAAACCCTTAGGAATAATGTTTCAAACATAAGCTTTTTAGGGTATTTTTCCACAATAATATACACTTTACAATGAAGAACTTTCTCAAATGGATATATTTTTCTGGCTTTTTTCATCCTTATAATAGGTTAGAAATTAATTTTTCTTTATTGTGTTTCATTATTGTGATTTTTCTCTCAAATAAATTTACTTCTCTTTTACCTTTTATTTGTTGCATTCAATTTTTTCTTATGATCATATATTTATATTACTGAATTTGCACTTATAGAAATGAGCATGGGATGTGAACCAAGGAACTCAAGATCATTACAAAGGTACTCAAATATGATTTTTATGAATATATATATATATATATATATATATATATAATTAAAATGTTTATACTAAAATTATATATTTTTTAATTATATTGAGAACAAAAATATATTAACAGTTATTATATTAAACCAGTAATTTATCTAAAATTAATATTAAATAGAAAGCAAGCTGACTGCACTCACACAGTTCACGTGTTTATGCATTGTCATCCTTATTATCCTTAGTTGTATCACTTATGGTTAGGAGTGAATATTTGAAAAATATAAATAAAATGTTTACTTTTTTTTTTACTTTAATTGAAATAATGAAACGTAAATTTAAACACCAATCTTTTTATTTAAAAAAATAACAGAAACTTAAATACAGCCATATAAAAGTAAAAGGTCAAAATTTCAATTATAATATTTTCTACTTTGACCATCACAGTTTGATTACAATTTTTTAAATTTTAATCAGTCTGGATAACCAAATTCATTAAAATATCTATTAATTGAAAGTTTTAATAAGAAAAGTTAGTTTAGTTAGTTTAATATTAAAAACTCTTATCAGATATTGACCGTACACATTTTCCAATTATTACAAGACAACTATGAGTGACAATCAGACATGTAGTTAACCCGGTTCTTAGCGGGTTAAAAATGACCGAACCTAGTATATTTTATGGTCAGTTAGAAATGCTGCATTTCGATTCAATCAATCACGAGTTAGTGAATTAAGTGGATTAACTTACTAATCTGTATAAAAAAAAATATTTATGTATTTATATTTAAGTATTCAAATATTTAAATAATTTTTTAAGCAATTTATGAGATGACAATCACAATAAAATCAATAATCAATATTTTCATTATGCTCACCATCAATATATGATAAATTATTTCCAAGAAAATGTTCATATAGTCCAAGAAAACATGACTAATATTACACATTTTCTGTCATGCTATTCAACAAAATATAAATAAAAAAATTACACATTTTTGTTATACTAATTCAGAAAAATTTGTTTATAAGACGATTGTTTTGAGTAATTTACTATAAAGATCATAGTTAAAGATGAAAGTATCAACATATATAACTTGACAATCAAACTATTTAATATTATTGAGCAACATTCTAACATTTAAAAATATGAAATTGTGAACCAATAAAATCAGGAGTAGTAAATAATTATAAAAAAAATTGTAAAAAAATGTTGGTGGGTTAGATGCGTCAACCCATCCTCAACCCTAGCTCGAACCCGTGGTGAGTCAGGTTGACTCACGAGTTAAAACTCATTTTGACATCTCTACTTACAATTTTTCATTGTTTTTTTTTTATATTATACTATTTATTTTAAGTGTTAGAATATTTATTTTGTTAATTCCAGTGATTTATTTATTTTATCTAAAGGAAAATTAAAGGTGTTGTTTTTGACAGGTATGTTGAAAATGCAGAAGGAAATGGTTCTCCCAGATTTTCTTCTTTTCTGTATTCTTTTTTCTTGGGTAGGAAGATCCAATTCAACCATATTCATGCCGTTTCTCTCAGAAAAGTTCCTACTGGACCAAATTCTGCTCATAATTGATCACAATAGATAACCAAAAAGAGATTATTATAAATTCACAATATTATGTCTAATAAATGAAGTCATCGATCGTATGCTCATAAATTTAAAATTGAAGTATTAAATATAATATATATATATATATATATATATATATATATATATATATATATATATATATATATATATCCTATTTCAATACTTAAATAATTTGTTATCACTTTTTCATATGAGAAATAATTGTCTATCATATGCTTAAACTTTAAGAACAGAACATCAATTTTCTAAAATATATATATTCAACAACATTACATTTCACATCCTTAAATATATATCTAATAGATATTATAATTAACTCACCTTACAAGATAATATGTCTACTGGCAATACAATTCTAAATTCAATAGTTCATGGTGAATATATCTTCTCAATTTCATAAGAAAAAGGAAAAAAGTTTAAACCAATTACATAAAATGCAAGTTTTATCTTGATTATAATTCTAATAGATTTATAATTTACGGTAGTTATAATGTAGCTAAAAAAATTATATTAAAAATATGAATATTATAACACCGATTTAGGTAATTATTTTTATAATGAAAAATAATGCAGTATCATATTAAATAATGTAAAAAATAATTAAATAATTTTATTTTAACAAATTAATTTTATATTTAATAATATACAAATTTTACTACGTAATTAAGAATTAAATAGAAAGTCAAATTGAGGATGATTATTATTTTATTATTTAATTCTTTTTTAATTCTTTTTTTATGCATAAAAAAAGTTATAAATGATAGTTATATAAATTTAGAGACATTTTTTTCTTTAAATAAAATAAAATTGTATTAATTATTATTAAAGTTAAAATTCATTTAGTATCACATTTAACTATAATTTTTTTTAAAATTCAATACTTAATTAACTATCTTAATCATTGTCTTGGATCACTTGTTATCAAAACCTCAAAATAATAAAAAAGGGTGCTCAAATAATTAATACTCGTTAAATCTTATAAAAGTTCATAATTAATTATGATATTAAATAAAATATGAACTAATATTAATATAGTTTGATTTTATTTAAAGAACAAAAATACACATAAATATTGTACAATTGTATTTAATATTTTATTTAATGTTCACCTATCAAAGTTAAAAAAGAATTAGATAATAAAATAACTATATTATAATGTTGCTAAAAGTTAAAATATAATTAAACATAAAAAAAATTAAATTTAAGAGAAAAATCAACAAAAAATAGTGTTAAACATCTAGAAAATTTACAAAAAAAATTAAAGTATCTATTTAAGACTTCATTGAGTTTTCTTTTTCTTATTACTTCTTGATAATCTTTTTGCAACATTCCTCTTAACTTAACAAAATCTCTTATATTAAAGAAACACAAAATATTTTAATATCTAAAATTATTAATTATAAATGCATAAAGCTAATAATATGTCATATGTCATAGAGGTATTGAGGTATTTTTTTTTCTTGTTTTTAAGTAGGTATAGTTGAAATTCCAAAATGCTTATTTTGTATCATAAAGTTATTGTTTAAAAATTTCAAAGGATATTTTTGTCTTTACAAAATGTGTTATATGCATTTATATTATTTTAATTAATAGTTAATTATTCTAGCTTTTAATATAAAAATATGAAACAAATGCACATTAATTATTTCTTAGTTAGTGCCTTGAAGGCACTAGTTAGTATTCTTCTAATAAAAATGTAAGAGTCTTGCTAACCAATGTCCGAAAGACACTTGTTAAGGATAATTAATACGCATTGAAATTTACAAAAGTTCATAATTAATTGTGATATTAAATGAAATATGACGTAATCACAATTAATGTTATTTTATTTTATTTAACCCTAAACATCTAAAATATTTAAAAAAATAATAATAATTAAAGTATCAATTTGAGATTTAATTGAGTTTCCAAAATGCTTATTTTTATTGCTTACAGGTTTTAAAAGATATTTTTGTCTTTATAAAATCAATTATATACATTCTCTTAATAATAAATTATAATAAATGCATTCATAAATAATGAAGAAAAAGTAATAACTATACTAAAAGTGTTGATAAGTTTGGTAATATGATTACATTTTAGAGAATGCTAACGGGTGAACACCGGTTAAAGAATAATTTATGCGCATTAGTTTCACTATTTTTACGTTGAAAGTTAAGATAATTAACTCCATTAATTACAATGATATAAATGTATATAATAAATTTTATAAAGACAAAAATATCTTTTAAATTTCTAAGCAATAACTTTATGATGCAAAATAAATATTTTGGAATTTTTAAGATCTTTAATAAAAAGTAAGAAAAATACAACTCTAACATATTACTATCCTTATGTATTTATAATTAAAAATTTCAGATATTGAAATATTGTCGATTTCTTTGTTATAAGAAATCTTTTTAAGCTAAGGAAATATTGCAAAAGGTTATCGAGAGAGAAGTCACATAAAAGAAACTTGAAGTCTGAAATTGATACTCTAATTGTTTTTATTTTTGGTAAACTTTTTAGATCTTTAATACTATTTTTTATTACTTTTTTTGTTAATTTGAAATTTTTGTATGTTTAATTATATTTTAGTTTTTAGCAATATTAAAATATAGTTATTGTATTATTTAATTATTTCTTAACTTTGGTCGATGAACATTAAGAAAAATATTAAACACAATTGTACAACATATATGAACATTTTTGTCTTTTAAATAAAATAAAGATCTTGCTAACCTGTGTTCTGGTTAAAGATAATTAACACACATTGAATCTTACAAAAGTGTATAATTAATTATAATATTAAATAAAATCTGATATAATAATCATTAATACAATTTTATTTTATTTAAAAGATAAAAATGCTTATAGTTATTGTACTGTTGTGTTTAATGTACATTTATTAAATATTTATTAAATATGATATAAGTATGTCATAAATACATTCACCTGGCCATTGTTGACATGGGTGGAATGAATTTCTACGAATAAAAATTATGTGTTTCAAATCTCCTGAAAACTATTTCAAATAACTTATTTCGTGACTTGTTTAGTTATTAGCTTTTTCTTTCACAAACTTTCGAACAGAATAGTTAAAATTCAATTATAAAACGTAAATAGCTTTCTATTTCGCTTACCTCTGAAACTAGATAGGTGAGTAAAATAGAAAGCTATTCTTTTATTGAGAAAATTATGTTCATGATTAACATCTGATCGTGTTATTTTAAGCAAAATTACACGAAGAATATTTGATAAAATAATAAATAATATATTAATTTGGGTTAAATATCTCTTTATCTTTTAATTTTCACTGAAAATAAGAATTGGTCTTTCCTTACAACTTTGATCTAATTTAGTCTCCTAAATTTAAAAGAGTTTTGCTAACCAGTGCCCTAAGGACACTGGTTAAGGCCAATTAATATGCATTGGATCCTACAAAACTATATAGATAAATATAATATTAAATAAAATCTGACCTAATAACCATTAATGCAATTTTATTTTCTTTAAAAGACAAAAATACCCATAAATCTTGTACATGTGTATTTAATATTTTATCTAATATTCAAAATAAAAGTTAAAAACTAATTAAATAATAAAATAACTATATTCTAATGTTGCTAAACATAAAATATAAGAAAGTTTAAATTAACAGAAAAAATAGTGTTAAACATCTAAAAATAAAAAAAAAAACATAGAAAGTATAAATTAACAGAAAAATCAACAAAAAAAATCTAGTGTTAAACATCTTAAAATGTTACAACAAGAAAAGAACAATTAAAGTGTCAATTTAAGACTTAATTGATTTTTTTTCTTTTTAGTAGAGATCTTAAAAATTTCAAAGTCGTTGTTTTGTAAGAGTAAATTATTGTCTAAAAATTAACAGGGTATTTTTGTCTTTATAAAATTTATTATGTGCATTTATACTATTTTAATTACTGTATTTAATTATTTCAGATTTCAATGTAAAAATGATAATACCAAAGCACATTTATTATTCTTTAACCAGTGTTCTTAGGTCACTGGTTAACATTCTCAAGTTTAAAAATACTTAAATTTAATTATTTTAATAAAATTTTATTAAGTTTATTTCATATTCTAAACGTTTCTTATAATAATATTTAAGTTATTTATACCATAAATAATAATTCGGCGTCAAACATTTTTCATAATACCGCAAAAATGTTGTTATGAGTTTGAGCCATATTACATAGTAACTGCAGAAGGTTAGAGATTATATATTTGGGGGTGCTTGTGCTTGAAAACCAACATTATTACGTGAGGGTGGTTTTTTTGGACATTGACACCATGTGTTGATGCATTTGCAACCACACGTGGGACAAAAAAATTGGCACTCTGAATCGTTACTACAGTGCCAACGTTGAACAGGTCCTCTTGCTTCTGATTTCATACACAAATCTGCAACAATAAATAACACAAACAAATATTTAATAAACATGTTAAAATTCAAGTGCGAGTTTGAATAATTTTAAACTAAATTGGTATGAATTATTAATGACGACAAAGATGAATGAACTTTGAATCTGTGTCATCACCTGATGAAGTGACTAAGAAAGCCAAGAAAACTGCAAATTTGATAGCAGGATTCTTCAAAGCCTCCATCTTCTGTTGCGGAATATGTTGCTCACATATCTGTTTATATAGACAAAATATGGTGAATTTTTTATCTATTTTAAAATCTAATAAAATAAATAAATTTTAAAACCTCACTTATTGTTCTTTCTATTACTTGTCATTTGAGATTGTACAAGTTAGAATAAAAATCCTATGATGAACATATTTTACAGGCCATGTTGTTATGATACCATCCAATGTGGCAGGCTAATTACATTTATTTGTTATATTTAATAACTAAAAAAAATTGTATAAATTTTATCAATTATTTTTGTAAAATATAACAATTTTAACCATTACAATTTATGTTTGACAGTTTTAAAAACTGTCACAATTTATATCGCCACAAAATATGATATGACAGTTTCAAACAAACCGCAAATGTCGTATATTATATTATATAAAGCGGTAGTTTCATAAAATAAATTACGATAGTTAAAATTATTATAATTTTTTAAATATAAATTAAAAATATTGAAAATAGTGGCACTTAAGGACGACACAAACTCACATTATGTTATGATGTATCTAACTGTCACTATTGCGTAATTCAAATATTTTATTATTATCTATATATATTTATAATTTCATAATTTAATAATATTTTTAATAACAAAAATTTAAAATATAAAAAAATAATGATATTACAAAAAGTTTAATAAACATTATATTTCATTAAATATAATAAAATTACATCAAAGTACCGTATTCAAGTATCTGGAGAAAAAAAAGCACAAAAAGTTCATCATTCAATTCTACAATTAAAGTTTTTATCTTAATCTTAGAATGGTTTGTTTCTGCCACTTAATCTAATTATATTATTTCGAGATGGTACACCACGTCCACCATCCGATATTTACAATGAATAAAGAAGTATAATATATAAGTAATTAAATTAGATAAAAATATAATAAATTTAAGTAATATTCTTTTCTATATTAGAAGAATGTACTAAACCAACGGTCATTGCTTAGTTCATAAATATATTATTTTTAATTTTTCTACTAGAGATTAAAAATGACGTATCAGAGATGATAACCTAAATCGAAGCAAATGAAGATAGATGCATCAAAGATTTGTAGATTGATTTACAGAATTGACATCCTAATTCAATGGTTCAACTTATAAATTATATATTTTCTAAAATAAAGTATAGCATTTTAATTATTCATAAAACATATTTTACAGTTTAATTGTTTTTTCAGTATCATACAAGAGTCCTAGTCATAATTAAAGATTAGTACTTATTTACTTGCATTTATATACATATAAAGATGACTTTTGTAGTAAGATTAAAACTTTATTCTTATATTTTCACAGGTAAAATAGTCTAACAGCATAACATACAAGGGGTTCAAATGAGTAGAGGTGGCGGGGTTGATATTTTCCCATACAAGTGGTAATATTGTTTTGGACATCGAAGTTATTGCTCATTAAAAAATTAAAAAGAGATGGAATATGTAAAAGAGAAAATACCAGATTAAAAAATGGAAAATTAAAATTAGATGTCGGAACAAAATAATAATTTATTGTAAAATGACACTTTAAAATGTCATATTTTTTATTAGCAGTGTAACATTTAAAATAATAACAAATAAATATGCCATATTATACATACAAATTATGAAATTTATTAATCTTTCCTCTATGTTGTAAATTACAACTTCTTTTAAGAAGCGCCAGGGCACCACATACTTTTTTTTTAGTGAATATAAATTATTTTTACAGTGACAAATCAAATAATAAATTAGATTCATCGTGCTCATACTATTATAACATTACTTCAATTTACCCTAACTTTTTTTTTCTCCATTTTCTTTTTAATTTAAAATATAAATAAATTTATTTTATTTAATATATATTTACTTATATATATATATATATATATATATATATATATATATATATATAAAATTAAGGTGAATGTATATCATTACTCCTAATAAAATCATACAATATTACACTTATATTTAATTCACAATTAATTAATAAACATGAATTGAGGCATTCCTAATGTACTACAAGAAAATCCTTTATTAATGACCAATTTTAGTAACATAAAATAATTAGTCACTATAATAATCGATTTAAATATCAATTTATTGGCAACTAAAATAGTTTCAAAAAATTATAGTTGGTATCTAAAATAGTTTTTATTATGAATTGATCTCTAAATTGGTCACGAATATTAGTTATCAAGATTTTGACTACCAAAAGAATTGGTCTCTAAATGAGTCTCTAAACATATTTTTTATCATAAAAATTAGTTATTATTTAAGAGTTTTCATATAGTAGTGTTTCATTCTTTTAATTATATATTAATTACTGCTGATAAAAAAACAATTGATTAACAAAACTACAAAAAAATTAATTAACCACAATTACTACCTATAAAGGCATATTTATAATTTTTTGTATTTTGTATGAAATTGCTTCCACCATTTGAGTATATATAGATGAATACTTGTGGTTAAATAACATGTTAAGCAAAGAACATGGAGTCTTCAAGATGTTCCATCGTCAAAATAACATTCTTGTTAGCTCTTTTCATCATGATTTCAGGTTATTAATGATGTTCTTTTCACTCTCTTTAGTTTTTGAATTCAAATAAGTGTTTCTTTTCTACATTACACATTTGATTTCTTACTACGAAATCAAATCTTTCACATAATTTTTGGGGGACTTGAGGTTACTGTTTTATTTGAAAATTTGAGTTGGCATTATTCTTAATTAAATTTTTGTGATACAGATATGTGCATGATGAAGACAGAAGCAAGAGAATCTATTGATCGATTTTCATGTGATAATGATAAAGGGTGCCCACCATACAAACCACCACCTCCACCACCACACAAACCACCACCTCCACCACCACACCACTGCCCACCACAACAACCACCACCACACCACTGCCCACCACAACAACCACCACCTTCACCACCACACAAACCACCACCTCCACCACCATGCCACTGCC
>Ga0214545_1007562_pt1 | contig 18037 bp, 11 predicted proteins | sample CNSS4metaG_FD_160064 | JGI IMG/M metagenome (GOLD analysis project Ga0214545, IMG submission 160064) | Root nodule microbial communities from cowpea collected in UCLA plant growth center, Los Angeles, California, USA - CNSS4 | ecosystem: Host-associated > Plants > Roots > Nodule | place: USA...
AAATATAAAAAAAATAAATAAATATTAATATAAAAATATATATATATATATATATATATATATATATATATATATATATATATATATATATATATATATATATATATTATTAAATATTACACCAAAAATAGTTACGTGTGTTACAGTTAAAATATAATGTTAAAAAAATTAATCATCTAATGCTTAAAAATCTTATATATTATCACAAGAAAACAATTAGTTTGTATTATTATAAAACTCTTGAATAAAGTAAAATTAAAAGAATATGATTACAAAAATGATTTTAATTTATGTAAAATTCTGATTGTAGAACATAAAATGAAAACATAAAAATAATAAATAAATTTTAAAATATAATTAGATAGATTTCCTTTTAAAGTGTTCTAGAGATGTTGAATTAAGTAATTAATTGCTTTTCCATGAAGACAGTGGGTACACTTAATTCATATATAACATTTCCTTTCAGTAAAATAGAAAAACCTTTATACTAACCAGAAAAAAAAGCCTCAAATATTATATTCATAGATAACAAAAAAGAAGCAAAGAAGAGAAGAAGAATGTATGTATGTATCAATAAAAAAAAAAAAAAAAGAAAAAAAAAAAAAAAAAAAAAGATATAGAAAAAAAAAAAAAAAAAAAAAAAAAAAAAAAAAAAAAAAACAAATGAGAGGGGTGTGAGGATTGAATATTTCTAAAGAGTTGGGTGTAGTTAACAATTTGAGGGTGCCCTTAATATTCCTAAGACAAATTTAAGTAGTTAGAATCCAACTGAATGGGCTATCGTATGATTTCTTCTAAATCTTAGCATGAAATATTTCAGATACAAATTTGGGCTATTGCTAATTGTACTTCTCCTATTTACCAATGCACCAGCCTTTTGTTTTTTCTTCCCAAATTACCCTTAAAAAGGATTTTCTCACACTGTAATAGCAAATTTATCACAATTTTTTGATAATTTTTGCTTTAGGTAAATCTAAACAATTTTTTTGAAGACTCTTCAAGAAAATATTAGGGTATAATATTTTTATTTTGAGTAAGGAGTTAATTGATATTAACCTGTTAATGTAATTTCCATATGAAGAGAACGGATAGCATTTGGATGATAACAAAGAATGAACTTTAAGAAAATTGTATTGTTTTGACAAAAATTAAACAGGACTATATCTTAGTTTAGTTTACGGGAATTAAGTTGCATTTATTAAATAATTTTTTTCAAATTGAATTATAATTTATCATATTAAAAAATATTTTAAAATATTTATTATTGGATTTAAAATATGTAATGTATTTTATCCCTTAACTTTCAGTAAAAAATTAAATTAGTCTTTCTTTGAAATTTTGGACCAATTTAGTCATCTTTAGAAATACATGAATTTAGTTATTTTAAACAAATTTTGTTAAGTTTATTTGATGTTTCAAACGCGTTTAAAAATAACATTTGAGTTGTTTATACCGTATATAACACATTTTTTTACTTCGATGTTAATTGAGAAACATATTTCAAGCCTCAAATAAACTTAATGAAACTTAACTAAAAGGACTAAATACACATATTTCTAAAGCCAAGAGATTAAATTGGATCAATGTTTCAAATATAAACTAATTCTAATTTTTAATAATAAAAAACATATTTAACTTATGGAGAATGCTAACCAGTGCCCTTAGGGCATTGGTTAAGGAATCATTAATATGCATTGGTACTATAATTTTTACATTGAAAACTGAAATAATTAAATACATTAATTAAAATAGTATAAATGCATATTACATTTTTTTAAAGACAAAAATATCCTTTTAATTTTTAGACAATATGTTTTTGATACAATTGGGACTTTGGAATTTTTAAAGTCTCTACTCAAAATTGATACTTTAATTGTTTTTTTTATAATTTTAGATGTTCAACACTATTTTTTTTTCCTGATTTTTTTGTTAATTTCAACTTTTTTATGTTTAATTATATTTAAACATTAAAATACATTTATTTTATTATTTTATTATTTTTATTAATAAATATTAAATAAAATATTAAATACATATGTATATCACTTATGGATATTTTTGTCCTTTAATTAAAATAAAATTGCATTAAGAGTTGTTAGGTCCGATTTTAATTAATATCACACTTAACTATGTACTTTTGTAAAATTTCGTATATATTAACTATCCTTAACCAGTGCTCTTAGGGCACTAGTTAGCAAGACCTTTAACTTATAATTAAAATAAGGCTTAATTACTCGGATCATACTCATTTTGGTTCGAAAATTTCAAAAGGGTACTCACTTTGAACTTTGTCATCAATTTAGTACCCTCCGTTAAGTCTTCACAAACAGAGTTAACTACCTTGTCATGTGTCAGCCTCTGGATTTTTTAATTTTTTTAATTTTTTTTAATTTTTTTTGAATTTTTTTTTTGAATTTTTTTTAAAAATTTTTTTTTGCCACATGTCAAATCATTGACAAGTGTCATTGTCTTCATTTCAACTTAGTCCCCACATGTGTCTATTTGTTTCAATTTAGTACCCATATATATTTATTGGTTTCAATTTAGTACCCAATTTATTTGTTTGAATTTTATTCAAATATTTTTTTAAAAAAAAATTCAAAAAAAAAGTAAAAATTTAAAAAAATTAAAAAAAAATTAAAAAAAAATTAAAAAAATTAAAAAATCCAGAGGCTGACACGTGACAAGGTAGTTAACGTCGTTTGTGAAAACTTAACGGAGGGTACTAAATGGGTACCATTTTAAAATTTTCGAATCAAAATAAGTATGATCCAAATAATTAAACCTTAAAATAATTCGTACTAGTCCGCTTTGATTATATTCATCTAAATTATAATGTAATTTAAATCAATAACATAAATAAATACAATTCATTTTCGACTTGTTTTTTTTTTAATTTAGAATTTATTTTATCTTCTAATTTTAAGTCGATTTCATTCTACAACTTTCATTTGATGACACAGTTATAATTTTCGCAAGTCAAAAGGAATTTTAGATAGCAATGTTCTATAAAATAGATAAACATGTATTTCATCCTCTTAATTTTAAAATTCAATTCTAACTTTTGATTCCTTTATCTTTCTAATAAGAAAATGCATAAACCTTTATCTGAAAAATGGATAGTTTTTAAAAGTAACTTAGATTCAACTTCAAAATATTTAAACAAACTAAAAACATATATCTTTATAAAATTAAATAAATAGATGAGTATATGACAGACTGGTTAGAGAAGATGGGTAACCGGTACACATGACAAACATTTAAATTTTTTAAGATAAAAAATCATTTATCATTTAAAAAAATACATGTTTCAAGTGACTTTTACTTTTATTTTCATTTTTAACTATAAAAACTATAAATTAAGTGCATCATAATTCTAATATTTTTTTTGTATTCGTGAAAAAAAATAATAAAAAATAATATGAAATGAATGTTAGAATTTTTGGTTATGAAAATATCATTACTTTTTGTAAAAAAGTATTAAAAACATTTTCCTCCCTACCCTCCTCACTCCTCCGTTGTAAACGGTCAAAATCAATTGGAAAACGAGAGAGATAGCGACAACAACGTTGTACACACTCGATGTCGTTTTTTCATCTTCACAACTCATCACTGTTCTCTTCTCTTCTCTTCTCTTCTCTCCATATCAAAAGAAACTTCCCCTTTGATGCGCCCCCATTTACCAACACAGTAAAAGGACCACACTAGGGACAAAGCAAAACACAGACGGTCGAAAGCCCAAGAAACAGATTAAACAATGAATAAACAGAAACAAAAACAGTAAAACTAACCCATCTTTTTTCCATTATGCTGCCTTTTATCTTTACAAAGCTCAACACAAACAAACCACAACAAACCCAAATACCACCCAACAAACCAAAAATCATAAACAAAACATTAAACTCCGAGAAAAGTAGAACGATTGATTAACATGTCAGTAAGAAGGTGGAAGCAGAAGTGTATCCAAAATGGAACGGAAGAAGGGACTCTCACAAAAGACCACTTCATGCCCTTCCTATGATGATGATAACAATATAAAACTGTGTGATAGAACTTCTTTTTTTTTTTTATATTTTGACAGACAACTAGAGCCAGAGAGCACCGGCTTCTTTGAGAAGAGGGACAAGGGTGCCATTGATGTGGCAAGCCATGACTCTGTCCATGGTTCCGACAAGCTTGCCGCCAATGAAGACGACAGGAACAACAGAGGGAGAACCTAGTAACCTCATCAAGGCTCGTTCCAGGTCCTTGCCTCTGGGATCCTCGTCCAACTCATGCACGGTTGGGTTCACCCCCATGCCGCAGAAGAGCCTCTTGATGGCGTGACACATGCAGCACGTGCTCACACTGAATATCACCACCGCATTCTCCGACGCCAGCCTCTCTATGCGTTCTAATGGATCTCCGACCACCGCGTTCCTTGGTGTCACATAGCTCCCCCACGAAGTAGCTGCTTGATAGTGCATTTTTCAAGAGAAAAAAAGAGAGTTTCTGAGGCACAGGCACAGGCACAGAGAATGAATGAATGAAGTGAGTTTGGTAACTTGGTTTGGTGTTTGTGTTTGAGTGGAGATATTTATAGAGGTGAAGAAGTAACAGTGGGTAATGGGGTTGTGCTTTTTTACCTGAATATTATTATAATATGGAAAGTTGGTCTCACTCTCATCACTAGTCGTCACCTTATGCCATGTAAGAGAGAGACAGAAAGAGGAGAGAGAATTTTGTGTGATTATAGTAAGTAAGTACTTATGATTAATGGAAATTTCTATTTTTCTGCTTTAGAGTGTCACAGTCAATAATGAGGTTTATTTGCTTAAGGCAATTCTTCCCAGTGATGATTATGTTAGGAGAAAAGGTTTTTGTGAATAATTGTCTTTGCTTCAGAGTTAGGGAGACAGTAGCATAGGTTAATAAAATGGTATAAGAAAACATCCTAAATGTTTCTTAAGATGTGTTCATTCTTAATGATACAGTCTATACCATTTTTACACAGTGAATAATTATGAAAATAAAAGAGGTGTTAATTGAAGAGAGAAAGAGGAAGGGGACAGAGAAGACAGGCTTTAAGAAGAGAGAGTTGTTGGGTAATAGACGGCTGAATCCGTCCTAGTTGTCGGCCCTACATCATGAAAAGGCATGAAAGTGGCCATTAAGAACCTCTCTTCTCTTCCTTCTTCTTCTTCTGTCTTTCTGTTCCTTCCTATTCACACTTTGCTGCATCTGCATCTGCTTTTCCTCACTTTCTATTTCACTCTAATTCTTCTAGACAAAACGTGATTACTAGCTTTAATCTTTCCATTATCCATAATCTTTCTATACATGCGCTCTCATTCAACAAACACCACTTTTTAATATTACTATTTCTTATTAATGTCCACGGTATCACAAAATTTCTTATTCAACAAATTTCGTTACGATAAATTTATAACTATAAAATAAATTTATAAAATAAAATTTGTATTTATTTATATATTATAAAATTATTTTATCTCTTATGGATAAAATTTTCGATCATTAAGATCTTAAATTGAATCAACTATCCACATGCTAAACATTTATTTAATGAAAAAAAATTGTGATATAAAAAATAAATTTAAACTACACAAATATAATTTGTAAAAAAATTGGATTTCCACACGTTTGATATGAACAATACCGTTATAAAAAGAATTAACTCTAAACTTAAAAAGTATATTTTTATATAATTACATAAAACTACTTTACAATGTTCCAATTTGGCACATTGAATTGAAGTTATACATATTTCTTACAATATCACTAGCAGCTTACTTACACGACCGTGGGACTTCATTTTTACATTTTCTTTGACTTTTATACTTCCCCTTGCAATTCATTCATACCATGGGAAAATGTGAAATTTTTGAAACTTAGACCCTATTACTATTAAAAAAAAAAAAAGAAAAAAAAGACGTGACACTTTGTAAAACATACAATCGAGAAAATAATATATGGTATATAATTAATCTTTAGACTTGAGCATCATTTTTACCTTAAACAAAGTAATTCAAAGCTTTGAGGCTTGAATTATGTGATGAGAAATCATGTTTCAAAATTTTTAATAAAGCATTGTTTAGTTTCTATGGGTTTAATTGTGATGATTTTGTATTGTTTTTTTTTTATTAGAAATTTAACTGATCGAATCAATAGTTTGATTTTAAAAGTATTCTTCTTGATTAGTTTGTTAATCGAGCTACATACTTATGTTTGTGAAATAATCGTATTTAAACAGAAGTCAAAATGCAATCAAAGAGTTAACAAAACATGCAATCCTCATAAATTCATTATATGTATTATTTATAGAACAAAACTCCCAAATTTTTTATCACCATAATCTACTTAATTCGGTTTCATAATTGCAATATAATTAAAGTTTTTGATAAATGGATAATCCAAAAGTTGAGAAGATCAGATGCAATGAAAGAGAAGGTCCCACTTTTACATGCTGCCTAATCTAAGTGACATATAGACCAGATTCTAAAATTCCAATGTTAGAAAAAATTACTAATCTGCAACTTTATTTTAAATTAGAATTATTTCTGCGTGAAATTCAAACAACCCACGAGATAAACATACGAAGTTTTGTCAACTTAAGATATATTCTTTCATCTATTACAATCTTACTTAGGTATATAGCTAATATTGAAGCTTGATATTTGGTTCCATAAGTATTTATATATAACTTTAATATCTCTATACTCTTTTTCAGTGGGTACATTTATTCTGGTTTTCACTAGACATCAGGATCAGTGGACGTGGGGAATAAGTGTCATTCTCTTATTCTCCACAAACAGTAACAATAGTACGATGATCCAAAGTATAATATCTATAAACCACATGGGATTTATTGGATTGGATTGCGTTAAGGTGAGCTTCATCAGAATATTTGGTTTCATTTTAAAATGCATAAGAGGAAAATTTACATGTGCTATTATATTCTGTAGACTAAGAAAAGTTCTTTTTTTCCCAATCAATCATGTTTTGTTTAAAGATTATTAATCTATACTTACTATTGTCTCTGCTTTTTATACAAAAATAATTGTGTGTTTTGTAAAGACAAAGAGACATTAAGATCACAAAAATTACTATTTATAATCATACAGTGTTGTAGGTAAGTTGTAATTTCTTAGCATCAGGGGGAAAAGTATGTAATTGAATGGAGCACATGCTTTGTTTGTTCCTCTGGCTTACATCATGCATGCATCATATGTGCCCAGAAATGTACACAACAGGGTCCAATTTTAAGACAGTGCCCTTTTCATCAAATTGCTTCAACACCCTCTGTGAAAGCATAGTTTAAAATTTTCCATCAAGAATGCAAGTTTCGCTTTTACTTTCTCGTCTTTTCTCTTTCATTTTCTAAATACCAGTACGAAGACAAAGCAGCTGTTAATAAATATTAACATGCAAACACTAATGTAATTAGTCTGCAGCTGTTACATATGATGTCCCCTTTCCCAGAAAAAAAAAAATAAAAGAGAATGTTACCCTAATGTTTACACAACATTATGACAAAGAAGATGATATTTTAACATCTTAGACATTTTTCTCATGCAATTTGGGACGATATATTTTAAGTGACTTTTTATTTTTCTACTTTTTTTATTTTACTGTATTTTAAGACTACTTCAAAAATATATTCTCAAATTATAAAAGAAAGTTATCAAAAATTTAGTGATTAAAAAAAATAATGAAAAATGAGAGAGATTTATGGAAGGTGAAAAAGATTATATGATATTATTGAATTGTTGTTGTCGGTTGTTTTGTTTTGTGGTGATAGATTAGTAATATTATTATTATGAGTGGTGACATGTGTACTTGTATGTGCAAAGGTGAAAGTAGATTGCAATGAATCTGTGATTTGGGTCAGCCTTTAAACAAGGAGAGTGTAGGTTATAGAGTGGTCATGTTCAACAAAGCCTGGTGTCTGCAAAAATAGTTGATATGGCTAGTACAACTCTCTCCTTTCAAGTGTCTGAAAAGTTTGAAAGGATTGAAATGCCATAACATACATATACATGAATGTACTTCTTCTATAGTTACACAACATTAATATAGGACCATTTATTTTATTTTACCTTTTCTCACAACTTTATGGTCAAAAGTAAATTAACGGTTTTAAAAGAAATAATAATCCATGATATGCCTCATATTAAAATGGGGAGGGTGAGGTTTAAGTACACCAAAGACCGAGTTCATATTCATGGAAGTTTTTACTCAGAAAAAGTGAATGAAAATGAAAATGAAAAAGCAGGGTTCAATATAATAGTGTCTAACTTTTATTCTCAAGATTTTACCATTTCTGGTGGAACAAAGCAAAAGAGTGAAGAAAAAAAAAAAACTTAAAGGTAAGGAGTGCATAAGCTGGAAAACTTTACATTAAACTTCTCATCAACATGAGAACAGAGTAGGACCAATTATTTATGTTCTCTTGATCTCTCCCTTTCTCTCTCTGCATTTCTTCCTTTCTTCTTTGCACCAAGACGCGGGTCTTTTGTTCTTTTATGACCATAAAAAGGTTAAAACAAATAGAAAAGAATGAGTTCCGATCTCATGCTACAACATTTCAAACTTTAGCTCCATCATTGACCTAACACATAATCAAATTTCTCTTACGCTCCTATGACATCATTCAAATATAAATACCAAAATTATAAATTATTCACTCTACCAATGTTGTTCTGTTTCTTTGCGTTAAACTCACTTCAGATACTAATCATAATCACTTCCAACTCATACAAAAGACCCAAAATAGATTTCATGAGAAAAGTCTCATCTTGGTATAAATTAGCAGCCATCAATAAAAAAATGGGTTGATGTGTGTAAATGTTTATAAAGAAAAGCGTTTTTGACTAAGTCTCACTAAACCGACTTATAAAATAAAATAACACACTCTTCTCATGTTAAGATATATATATCATAGGTTTTAAATATGGTTGTGATACTATATTAGAAATTGAATTTTAAATTTAATTTAATTCTACAAAATCAGTTTATAAAATAAGGTTTACACTTTATTTATATATTATAAAATTGTTTTATTTCTAGTTGATATGAATTTCAGACAAAAAAGAGATGAAAAATATTGGAAAATGGAATGGTGTTAATGAAGATGAGAGAATTAAGGTAAGCATAATGGTTGTTGTTGGAGAAGGTAATGGCACACAGGTACATGTGGCCGCACAAAGACGGTGTTACTGTTCTGGTATGCTCACGACAACCCAATTGCGTGTCGGCCATTTCTTTATATAACTCATCTCTCTGTTTCTACCTTTCTCAATTGCCTAACCATAAAATTAAATGATTAAAAAATACCTAGTTGCTATTCATTTTAAGACTAATATTCATTCCCCTACTATGTTCTTTCTTTTATCATTCAATCCTTTCAACTATCAATATTTCGGCTTAAGATGACATATTTTTAATAACAGATGTAAGTCTATTGATAGAATCAAATCGAATAAAAGTTGTTGAATGACATGTTTGTTAATAAAACACACAAACCACATGGATGCTTTCTTTTTTAATTAAATTTCTGTCTTTGATTATTTAATAAAATTATATATTTAAAAATTGAATTTAAGATCACTAATTAAGTGTATATTTTGAGTAATTAAAAAAATAGTTGTTTCTTCCCTTCAAAAAATCATCGCAAAATGGTGGAAAAAGTCTTTTCTTTTCATCCAATTTCAATTTATTTTGTGTAAAGAAGAGTGAGCTTTGTGGGCAGGAATATATTGTTTATGCTTTTCTTTTTCTTTTTATTTTTTTAGGAGTAAAATACTGCAACAATCTTATCAAATCTGGCATGAATTTCAATATCCAATGTCATTTAAGGGAATATAATAAGTAGGTGTGATTTCAAAAGGATTAAGAATTAATGCGGAAATGTCCTTACAAAAAAGAATAAGTAATGTAGATCTTTTATAATAAAAAATGTAGGCGTATGTATTTAAACAGAAAAAGAATATAGTATTGAAATACATTCTCATACAAAAAACTCAAGAAGGGTATGCTTGTTTATAACATGCACGTTTTTATTTATTTTTACTTTTTGTATGTAATGTAACCACAATATTTATCTTTAGGATTTATATACAATTTTACATATATGTTATTTCGTCACGTTTGATAAATTTTATGAAAAGAAAGTAAATCAATTAATGAGAAAGTGTATGCTTAAATTAAAAAGTTAATACAAATATTACAAGAAAATAATATAATATTTGGTTAAGTTTTAAATACATCTATTTATTATGCATTTGAAGATAAATACGATTTTCATTTTAAAACTTTTCATTAAAAGTAATTTAATTTTATTGTTATTTTATAATAAAAACTATTTTTCTACCTATTAAATAGGCAACATAAGTTAATTACATGTGTCACGAACAAAATATACTTTCCCAGTGGTTATTTCAAATTTTCTATATAAGTTAAAATTATTTTAATTAGTAGTTTCCAATTTATGCAATAATCCTTGTTATTTTATTTTATTTTTTAAAATAAATTATTATTTGGTTATTATTATCTTAAAAATAATGTTATGAGTAATACATAATTTAGTTGACTTTTAGAATATAAAAATTTTGGAAAAAAATATTTGTAATCTTGTATCTTTTGTATAAAACTATATTTTGAATTATATATTCTTTGGAACATAAGAATTAGTTTAGTTAGTCCCCTACATAAAGGTTCCTTTGCATGTGATAATAATGTCTGACCAAAGCACATATGCAGTGAAATTTATTTTGAAGTGATATATGAGAAGTGGTGTTAAAGTGAGCTAATCCAGTTCACACGGATTAACTCATTATGAGTTGAATTAAAAAATGGAAAGTTCAACCCGACTTATTTTGTTTATCTTTTGGTGAGTTAGAAATTTTGCAACTCGATTCGACTAATCATAGGTTCATGAGTTAGTGGATTGATTCACTTATGAATATTTTTTTTTACAATTGATTTGATATATTTATTTCATTTTAATGAGAATAAATTCAATTAATTTATTTTTTATAATAGCATAATCAAAGTGTTCACTTAATTTTTGAAATATTGTTATAAAAATAATAGTTAAAGATTAAAGTATCAATGAAACAAACACATTAATTAAATATTTAAACTATTCAAATATTATTGAACAACATTCTAGCATTTGTTTGTAAATATTTGTAAATATGAAATTGTGAACCTATATAATTAGAAGTATTAAATAATTATAACAATTTTTTTATTTTAAAAATGTAAAAAATGTTGGTGAGTTAAGTGGGTCAAACCACCTTCAACCCAACTTGGATTCGTGGGTTAAGTGAGTTGAGTTGAGTTCAATCCATTTTTGAAAAAATTGATTTTTTCTCGAGTTCAGTTCAATCCACTTTCGAAAAAATTGAAAATTTTCTCAACTTAACCCAATTCAAACTCGTGATGAAGCAGATTGACTCACGGAATAGAGTCCATTTTTAAGAAGAGATGGTTTTTGTGAATTTTATATTTAGGCAAGAGCAATTTGTATAAAAATGGTATGAACATAAAAAGTTAGTAGAAAGAAGATTTAAATAATTTAGAATAAAATGAAAAGTGAAGGAGGGAGTGGAAAAAGAGAAGAAAAGGAGTGGTGGAGTGTGAAAGAAATGGGAGACAAGCATGGTTGGATGACAGGCGTGGGAGTGATAAGTGAGTGTGGAAAGTACAGAATCGCGCAAGCCAAGATTGGGTGCACTTCTTCTGATCTCATTTCAACTTTTTAACTCACTTCACCTCAAACATTCATTCACTTTACTTCCCACTAATCATTCAATTCCACTTAATCTATTACCAAAACTCAATTCTTCCTCTCCATTCACAATTAAACTATTTTTAATTAACCATTACTTTCTCTTTATTATGTATAAATGAACACAAGTAACAAATATTAAAATGAGTAAAGTTCAATAACAATTAAAGATAAAGAAACTTCATTTTATTTTTTATACAATTTATTTTAATTGTATATTTTTTTCTTAATAATATTTACCTTTTACATGTAATATTATAACCACTTAAATTTATTTCTTTTTTCTATACTTTTAACAATGATTAAGTTTGGTCCCTAATTAGTTTGTATAAATTGTTCATTATATATTTGGTCTTTTAAATTTAAAATTAAGCAACTTTAGTTCACGGTTAGTATATCAGAAATTGTTTATTAATTAAAAAAATGTATTATATAGTAATACTAATATCAATTATTTATATGTGAAATCAAATGTGCAATAAAAATTTTATCATACAAAATAAAATTATATTCTTAAAACAGTAAGGAAAAAAATGGAATATATGTTATAGTGCTACAATCTTCAGTACAAATAAAATAAATATTATTTTATCAATTTTAATTTAAATATGATGTTTATTTTATTGTACAAAGGGTCAAAGTAAAAAAAAAAAAATCATACGTTATCATGTTAAGGACTAATCAAGTAAATTAATTTAACTGAATTTGATTCTAACTAGGTATATAAAATAGTAAATCGAGATATATAACATATATCTTATTTTTTATTGGTTACATGTATGGATATGGTAAAATCTTCTTGTAATCATTATTATATATATGGAGTCCATATAATTATATTTCTCGATATGAAAATTATCTTATAAATCAACTTAATTAAAAAAAAATTAAGAGCATTAGAAATAAGAGAAAAATCAAAGAAAAAAAGGTATATTTTCTTTTTGGTAAAAGTTTTTTTTATTCAAAACAAAATCAATTCAACCTTAAATAAATAAACTTGATCCAAAACAAGAAAAATACTTTATCATTAGTTTAAAATAAAATAATGTAAACTTAATAATTCACTTTAAGAAAAAACTAAGTGTGCGTCCACACCTTCTCTTATAGATTTACTAACTTAAAAAATAAAGTATTTTTATAACTATATACATTGTTGGTGTGTGTTTTTATCTGTCTACTTCCATTCAAACAGAACAAGATATAAATTAAATATGTAATCTATGTATTTAAAGTTGAGTATTTGATGAAGTAGTTTGTTTGTTTTTTTTTTTTCTTATGGGACCCACTCAGGTGTGTTTTGTAAAGTAAATGACATGTGAGAAATTTAATTCCATCTAAAATGTGAGTTATATTATTATTATTATTATTATTATTTTATATTTTACAATATAGAGCCAATATAGAGTTAAGAAGATGTTACCGTAAATTTAAAGAGATAAACATTTCCACGTACCCAACTGTGCATTTTTTTTATTATTATTAAAATCACCATTAGTTCCCTACTTTGTATTTTTTTCTTATTTTCATTGATATTGTGGTAATAAGTATGTGAAAAATGAACAATAGTTAAAAGCAAAATCATTGTTTGGAAAGAGTGAATAGATAAATTAAAGAGAAGAAGAAAGAAGTATAATAATATGTGTATATGGATATAGAACAGAGTGATTGATAATGAAGATGACAGAACTCGTAGGTTATCCATGGAAATAGTCTATGGTGGTGATGAAGGCACTGAGGACCCACCCGTGAAGAAGAGTAACATCACAATGTTCCTAGTCCTAGGCTAATTAGGATGTTGTCTGCACTGTCTCTCGGTCTCCTTGGCCACTTTGTTCTTATCATTCAATTTTGTTATTTATCTATTTTGTTTCTAATTCTTTTGAATATTTTTTATATACCCCTAGCAGACAGGGTTTTGCACACTTGACACTATCATAGCACGCCCTCAACCAAACCTCACTTAATTAACACATTTGTTACACTCTCACACTTACATACCCACAAAGAAAGAGACAGAAACCCAAAGAAAAAGACACGCCCATACGTAGAAAAATAATGGTGTCGTCATGCCGATGATTTGTGAGAAGCAAAGTCTGACGCAAACCCAACTTTGTTTTTAACACCCCAGAAAAAGTAGGACCAAATCAAACCCTAGTTGGCAAACATCACGTATTCAAAACTCTGATCGAGCCGTTAAAGCAAGAGACATGACGGCTTTTCTCAGCTTTTGTTCCTCAACTTTCCTTCCCCGCTGACGTTAGCCCAAAGTTGACTGCTTTTCCCCATGCTTCATTTCTCTTATATTTATTTCAAAAATACATTCTTCAAGGTTTATTGGGTTAAGTATACGTCCACAACAACAATTTCTAAACCACCTCCCATCAATTTACCATAACACTTTTCAAGATAAATTTATTATATAAGGATAAAGAAAGGTTTGTTAAAGTTACTTAAATTTGTTTATTTTCTGATACATAAAATGTATAAATTATGTATAAAATATACCCAGTAAAATATTAATTGAATAATTATTTCTAATTTAATTTACATATTTATATTTTTTATTTGGATTTTTAAAATTAAAATTATTATTAAATAAAAATTTACATTTTTAATTTTTAAGGGACTAATTTTGTGTAAAATAATATTTTATAATACAATTATATTAGAATTAAAACTATGATAACTTTTTTTTGAATCTATATTTTAAATAATTTTACTTGAAATTTTAAACAATCATCCATAAATATATCTCTGTTTGTGCACTAAGTAATTCACGGGTTTAGGGACAATGCAACTTTCCAACCAATAGCAAATCCCACTATTGTCACCCGTGTTTACTTTAGAGGAATATGTGTTGAAGAATTGCATGGAAAAAAGGAATTGACAGGGATGTTGTAGGTGGAAAATGCATTTAGATGTTTTCTCACTTTACATAATCAATTATAGTAAATACCCAATTGGTGACAGATGTTTTATATAACAATAGTGAACTAATAAAATCATTAAATTTTTAAATCAAACAACTCAATCTTTATCTTCTTTTTGTTTTTGCTCCTAACAGAATACATATATAAAACATGAAAATAAATATTGTGGACAAAATTATTATAGAAAAATACTATGGTAATGTATAATTTTCTGGACAGTTTATTTGATAGATTTATTATTTATTTTTCCATTGTATCCTGAAAAGTGTATATAGTATTGTATATTAGATGCATGTTTGAACTTTGTGTTTGTCCTTTTAACTTTGAAGAGAAACAGCAGCAGCAGCAGCATGCAACAGTCCCACACCGCCCGAGAAACTGATCAGAAGAAGTTCCATTCCTATAATAATCCAGGGAGAGTGAGAGAGGGGCTTCAGCACCCGATGCCATGTTCATGCCCCTCTTATTTTTAGGAACCTAATGGGAACTTTTTCAGAATTAAATAAACGGTGTGTGGCTTTTGGTAACTATTTTATTTCAGAGTTATACAGAGAGAAGAGCATAAAGCAGTGAAGTCATGTACGCATCTCTCTCAAGGGTGTATCGGTGTTGGGATCTGGCGGTGCTTTTGTCTCACCTTGTGTTTCCAGTCTCACTGTTTCAGGGTATGTCTGTCTCTCCATGTGCTGTTTGGGAACCCAAATATCATATCCTCATTCCGCATTGGTGCATTTCCCTTTCACTCAACAAAACGGTGTTCAATTTCTCAGACAACTTTCTCTTTCATACCTTCCAAACTCCAAAACATTACCATCCATTTTGCACACCATGTCTTGTTTACTTCCACTCTGCAGGGACGCATGCATGCATGGCACATGCTATGCTCAAATACATGCACATATGTAATTATGTCAATCAATTCTTTTCAGTTTATCTCTGTAAGCCAATGGAAACCAAAAGGCCATTTTTCTTTTGTCAGGTAAAGGGTTGAAGAAAGTAAGGGAGAGAGAAAAGAAGGGCTAAGAAAGATCACTATATATAGATATAGATACATACATATACATATCTTTAGGGTGTGGGACTTGACTTGAGAGAAAAAGGTGTAGGTCATTCTTATTTTGTATCCCCAACAAACTTTTGCTACATCTCTCAACAACTTTTCTTTTTTTTTTTTTTTAATATACATTTGGGTTTGGTCCTAATTAGTAACCCTTGAAATGAAGCTGTGTTATGACCCCAAATTCATGGGAACTCACATTTGACCCTTGTTTTGACTAGAAAAAGGTATAGAGAGAATGGATAATGTTGATGACGGTCAAATTAAGACTCCAATGTTTATAATGTTTACATGTTCTTTATGCGTCCATGTTATGTTATGATCAGAGAGTGGATAATGCCCTCTGCCATATCCACTGCCCCTTCTACTTCACCTTGCTTTTAGGCTTTTACTTTCTTCATTGTTCAAAAGTTCAACTAATATTATTAATATTATTAATATTATATATATATATATATATATATATATATTAATAATAATAATAATAATAATAATAATAATACACATATACAGTGTCATTCTCACGTCATTTGACACATGATAGTGCCATCACCATATGCATTCTTAGTACATGTAGTAATTAAGGTTTCTGCAATAATAAGCAAATCCATTCATTTTATTTATTAAAAAAATAAATTCTATAATGAATTCTCAATTGATCCAAAATCAATTCACACAATATATTTTTTGTTTATAGAATATATTTTAAAAGGTTGTTTTAAAATATTTTTTAATTAAAATATAATACCCCATGTCTTTTATAGGTAAAAAAAATTACTTAAAAAGATAAATTTCCTTAAAAAGTCGTTAAAAAAATATGACAAAATATCATATAACTTGCTTGGAACTTAATTAAAGGAATTAAGCGAATGCATGAGGTTGTGTCTCCTCCAATAAGTATTTGGAACTTCAAACAAGATACTTGATTATCCAGTTCATTCTTAAAGTGACCAGTTATATATCATTTAAGCTTGGCATTAAAATCACTTAAGCATGGAATTAAGTTGTGTAACATCCCATTTAAATAATAATGTAATTAAATGATACATTACACATAATAATATAGTAAGCAAGGACCTGGAGTATAAACGCTACTCCTTATAGTTATCCCAAAAGAAACCAAGAACGAACTAGAGCACACCATGATGCCAGTAACAAAGTATAACAAGGGATCGACAATATTTCAAAATAAAGCTCAATGACAAGACAATATATGGGCCATAACGCTAAAAGAAAACTCAGATGAGCGGAATCCAGCCCAGATAGGCTATGCAGCGGAACCTCCATCACCCTGATGACCACGGGAGGTTCTCGCATCTGCTCACATCAATAAATTGATGATCATCGCAAAAGGAGAAAATCACACACAGGAACACAAACAAGTAAAAAGGGTAAGCTAGAGTAGAAAATGATTTTATCATAAGATTGCATACATTTCCATAGTCCAAGATACATACATCAACCAATCATGTGATGACTCGCACACAATACACTAAGACTCATGACACGACTCATCTGGATACATATAATTAGTCGGATTCACCGGATGCTTGCACTTGTGGTGGCCTATACTGCTCTACCGAGCTAATTGTCAAAGAGTCTCATCCTACCACACACAAGGTTAACCTTAAAGTGTCTCAGGCCTCCTGCTACTCTCACCACTTGAGTCAGTATGCTCTACGTGAGACTAACTGACTCATTAGAGTGCCAGAATGCAATCCTTACCTTGAATCCTTACTAAATTATATAATGAGGCACCACCACGAAACTCCCACTAACATGGGTCATGAAATTACGTCCTGACCAATGAGGCACCACCATGAGATCTCACTTAGAGTTCCATGGAATTACACCCTGACCAATGAGGCACCGCGAAACTATCATGGAATTACGTGCTGACAACACCAACATCATATTCCATCAATCAATATAACATTATTGCTCATACCAATTCCATGTCACTTTTATAACCAACCATCCAATACTCATTACACGGCAAGATCATGCCAAACTCATCATTCACAACCCATAAGCCATTTTACTCATAAATATTCACTCATCTCATGCTTTAACATAGCAATCCAACTCAACAACACATTATGCAAACGATTTTGGCATTTTAGAAATAAAACTGCAGCTTGTGTAAAGCTCCAAAAATTTTGTATTTATATTCAAATTAAATATGATTAAATCAAGAACCAAATGAAACAAGAACCAACTTAATTGAATAACTATAAAGAAAGTTATGCACCAAACAAG
>Ga0214545_1007563_pt1 | contig 18035 bp, 6 predicted proteins | sample CNSS4metaG_FD_160064 | JGI IMG/M metagenome (GOLD analysis project Ga0214545, IMG submission 160064) | Root nodule microbial communities from cowpea collected in UCLA plant growth center, Los Angeles, California, USA - CNSS4 | ecosystem: Host-associated > Plants > Roots > Nodule | place: USA...
TTATATATGTGTATAATATATATATATATATATATATATATATATATATATATATATATTCTCTTAATTTATTTGAATTTCACTTACTCATATTCTTTCTTTATTGTAGGCAGCGAATGTTGGAAGTGGTGTGCCATCTCCACACAATATACTAAGATCAAGTGGTGGAAGCAAAGCAACTTAAAATTAGTTGTGCAATTTTTATAATTGCCTTATGAAATTTTAATGTTGTCTTTGATTTTTTGGATGATTGAATATTTTGGTACTTTGGTGTAATTATGTTATGTTGATAATAAGATAATTTAGTCTATTAATTTCTTTTTTAATAGTTTTATAATTTTTTATATATTTTAAACTATCATAAAAAATAAATTTTATTAAATTATGAAAGTATAAATGCAGGTGAAAAATAATAAATAATTAAATAATTAAATATTAAAATTATGACACTTGATAATGATATAATTTATTTAAGAATTAATTATAATAGTGACAATTAAAAATATCATAATATAATGATAATAATGTCAGTTTTAAGTGTCATTTTTTCATTGAATTTGTTTTCTATTAAAAATATTACGTCAGTTTTAATTGACGTTATTTACCTCTTTAAATCGTCATTGTATACATAGTATAAAATGACGGTTGTTGCGGCGGTTCATCTTAAACCACCATATTATACTTTGTGACGACAATAATTACGACATTTTAGGAAAACGTCGCTCAAGTAAATAACGACAGTTAAAAATGACGTAAAATACAAAAATAACTGTCGCTACTTACATGTTTTTTTGTAGTGTAGGCTTACAAACTCACATAAAGTGTCGTAATCTAGGTAGTGGGAGTTAAAGGAAGTTCTTATGTGATGCCATACTTACCTTATTCAGAGGAATTTTATCAGTTTGTTAGGTCAGGTGGAGCCAAAGCCTTTGCTGCAATCCACTAAGAGGTTTTATGATAGGTGCAAGGCTTATTATGTCAAAGTCAATGCATAATTCTGGATAATCGAGTCTAGATTATGTTTGTATGTATTGATAAGATAACCATGTGATTTTGGAATGGTGAACTATTAACTTGGGTCCGATATCTTACTATGTGCACATTTTATGTATGAAGTATGTATGTTTAAAGTTATCATTAGCTTACCCTCACTTTGTTTGTGTTGTTTGTTGTTTGTGTATTTTCTTCTTTTGCGATGATCATCATTCATACCATTCATTCATGTGAGCAAGGGATGATGCAGGAGTAGATGCACCACATGAAGGTAGTAGAACCCGCAATCTGAGTATATGATAACAAATATTATTTTGTTTATGTATGATTGTTTCTTTGATGATTGTATTTATAATCTATATTAAATGTTGTGTTAATTGTTTTGGATTATCAAACCTGTATTGTCTCATTTTAGTGGTTTTATTAAATTAAAATAAAATGTTACAAGGAGAAGGTTGGGGCGATATGGATGCAACAAGTCCATAATAGAGTGGGGATGTTGGGTTACAAGAAAAGAAATAAACGGGAATTGGAGGTGCTATTATAGCAGCCAAGATGTAGGAAAAGGAAGGAGTAACGGGGAGAAGAAGAACTATGTTTGAGAAAGAAAACTTATGTGTTTTAGTAAAATGGAGGAGAATATGGTACAATAACAATAATAATAATAAAATTATTATTATTATTATTTTTATAATCAAGAATAAAATAATAAAAATCTATTTTTATTATTTTTTATTTTATCAAATTCATCAAATGATTACTTAATTTTTATAAATTTTTATCTCAAATGATATTATCTTTCCTTTATATTAATATAAAGAACTTGAGATTCATCCTATTCCATTCTGAAAAGCCACAACCTTTCTTCAAATCTAAACACATATGCGTTTTCTTATCGTGTGATGGGAATAGTTAATTCTATATATTCGAAATCAATTTTAGTTATTTGAATCAAATTTATTGTTTGATTATTCTGTTCTAATTTTTTTTCTAAGAAAATATATTCTATTCTAATTTGTTTCTCCAATATCATTTTCAAGTCCCATCAATGTGATTATGTTCTTTTAAGATAAACTAGGGTTAGCAAGTAGTCTATAAGACCAATCTCATAAATAAACTATTGTAGAGTGAGACATCATGAGATAAAATCATGTCTCCCACAAACATACTCTCGTAAATATATATATATATATATATATATATATATATATATATATATATATATATAAATATATATATATATATATATATATATATATATATATATATATATATTTCTACCCTTAGATTTACATTGTGTTGACTTATGATGACAACTCTTCCTTGCTTGCACACAAATTCTTCTTGAACCTTACTTTTGTTTTGGAATAAAGGTCAATTATAATTTGTCACTATTTTTTCTCCAAAACAATTGTAATTTCAGGTGGAACCCCACACGATCTTGGAGTTATTTAGATCTTCATAAATGTTTACAATAAAAAAGTATTATATGATGTAAGTTTTATGAATGATTTTACGTGTGTAGACTAATTTTATAGTTTATAGAAAAAATAAACTTCTTTTTCTTTTCTTTTAAAGTTGTTTATTCAAACATGTAGTAACTAATGAAGTTTGGGATTGTGATGATTCTTGATTTGTTGGATCATTGGTTTGAAGTGTTCTTTGAGGCTTTTCTCTGTGTTTGATTGCTGATTAGGTTATTATGTGTTCTTGGTTTGAAAAGGGAAAGTGTTAAACTTAGAAAAGAGTCCATATTGGTGCATGGCTTTTTATGTGTGATTATGAGTAGGAAACTTTAGGGAACAAAAACTGTACTTTGTGCCTCTCCATGATGCTTACTTGTGTCTGCATTTATCACAGTTTCTACCTTTCAATCAGTAATCATAGTGATAGTAGCCTCTGTGATTTATTTAATAAGCTTTCTAGTGAAAAGGTGATATATCTTATAGAAATTGCGGGTTTTGAAATAATGTTAATTTCTTGACGATCTCACTCACACATCGAAAAAAGAATATGATCATATAATAACAAAGAACTTGGGTATAAATCTTACATTACATATTTTGATTTATGAGATTGAAATTAAAAATATATTTGTTTACTAAGAATCTTCACTTCCCAATAAATAGTAATAGCAACAGTTAAGATGACTCCTATCGATATTGTTTAGTTGTTTTAAATGGTATTATATAAGTTTAATTAAATTTTTTGTCTTAAATATTTTTGGGTATTTTTAATTGAATTTCTATTAACTTTTTTTACTCTAAATTTTTATATCTTTTAATTGAGTCTTGATTATTTATTTTTGTTTTGTTAACTAGATAGTGTGATTCAGAGGTGGAACAAGGTTAGGACAGAGGGGAGTCACGACTCCCTCAACATTTTTTTTTTACTTTTTTTCTATTTTGTTTAAAAAATAATATTTATATTATTTTTTTATTTATATTAATTGATTTTTATTTTATTTTATTTTTTATATATTTTAAAAAAATAATTTATATATTATTACCTTATTTATATTAATTTAGTTTCGATTTTTTTTAATTTAAAAATCATGTTTTTTTATTATTATAATTTTTTATACTTTTTTATTTAGTTTTTCTCTTCATGCTTCCATCTCTTTCTCTCATTCTATTTGCATCTCAATTTTCACCATCATTTTCTTATTATTTTTAAAATCAAATTGCACTATGACAAAATTGAAGAGTTAATGAACATTTTGGACTGAACAATTTCTTCTTTTGAGTAAGTTTATTTTTTCCCTTCTTTTTTAAAGCAATTTGTTTTCCTCTTGTATGTGGCTTTTCTATGCTCTAGGCATATCTCTACCTGTTAGAGATCATAAAATCATGCTTTAATTGTTGATCAAAGAACTATTTTAGGCTTTGAAGTTGTGTAAGGGAAGAGCAAGATTAGGAATCTACTCTAAGGTAAGGGAAGCTAATCATTTAGTTATTAGTTTTCTTAAGATTTAATTTGGGGTATTCATAATTTTTTTTTTGTAAAAGAATTGACAAATTTATATTAGAAAAATTATGATAAAGAGTAAAAGAATTGATTCTTTTTTCAAGAGGAAGACTTGTGATGAAGATGATCATCTAAAATTGAGAAACTTCATGATAATCCAAATATTGAAGAAAACGAAAAATAAATCTCTAAGGTTCCTAAAGTTACATATAATGAATTTGAAAATACTTTAGAACGTGATCCGGAGAAGCGTCTTCAAATCTGACAATACCCACCAAATCAAATTGACGAGGTACGAAGGCTTATCTAAAATGGGGTCCATATCAAATGCATCTAGAAAATTATCTGTTGTCTGGTAAAGATGATCATCCAAAAAGATTTCAGTACACATGATTTAGCTCATTTCCTTCATGGTTAGAGTATTCTTCATTAAAAGATGCTACATTGCTTACCGTGATATCTTTTTAGTAAAAAACCAAGCGGAGGACTTGATTCAGATGTTTTCATTCTTACATGTAATTGAGTTTATTTTCATTGAATTCTAATTTGCAATAAGTTGATTGTCATTAACATGTTTTAACTTTTTGAATGTTTTTTTATAGGTTTTAAAAGTTGGAGGACCATTTTGACTAAAAGTAACTTTTATTTTTTTTATATATTATTGTTGATGATAAACTTTATGTTACTCTTTCGTATATATTATTGTTATATTGTTTGGATTATATTGTCATGAGTGCTTATTTTGAATAAAAAATGATATAAGAAATTAATTTTTTTAATTAAAAAAATAATTTATATATAACAAATATAATTTGACTCCCTAAAATTTTTGGTCAAGTTCCGCCACTGGTGTGATTGTTATTTTTTTTATCGGTAATATTAGTTGTTAATATTATGTCAGTGAAAAAAGTTGAATTCACACTCTCTTCCACATTTGCTTCAAATCCATCAAATCAATCTTATAATTTCCGAGTGTTAGTGGATGAGTTAAATAATTTGGTTGTTATCTTACTTGGTGATGTTGCTTACTTTTGTTTCCAAGTGTTAAAAAACATGAGATTGTTGTGATTAACATAAACATATATTACAGTTAATGGTCTAATTGTTTTCATTGAAAATGTGTCGAATTGAATAACAAGAAAACATCATAGTCTATGTACATTAATGACACAGGTAATGATAGCCCTTTTATCAGTGTAGGTGATTACATGAAAAGTATTAGAAAAACATAATGATCTCATTATCAACATGTTTATTTATAATAAAATAATTTATTATTTTATATTAACTACACATTGTTTTATATAAGTACAAATACAAAATAAAAAAAAAAGAGAGATATTTAATAAAAAAATTAAAAAATAATTGAAAAGAAATTAAAAAGTTTTTAAAAAACTATGAATTAACAAGTGAAATGTCTTTGGTATAGATCTAATATAAAAGGAATTGAATCAATTTTTTTTAAAAGATTGGACTTAATCGAAACAAAAAAAAAATATAGAGGACCTACTTGAACCAATACAACCAAAATTATGATCTAACGACTAATTTAACCTCACATATAAACAATATTGATTGTCATTTTATATCAACTATGTGTTGATTTGTAGCAGTTTTATATCCACTACATATTGATTTTTAATAGTCTTAGTTTAGATTTTCTCTTAGGATTTGTAGAGTTCTCATGTACTAAACATTAAAAATACATTGATTTCAAACATAAAAAACATCAAAATCAAAAATCAATATATTTTAAAGACACATCAAAAAAATCACAAAAGAAAAATCAACAAAAAAGTCCAAATACATTTGTTTTATATAACTATAAATTTTGGCATTTATTAACCTATGACGACAACTAAACTAAATTATATAGTAATATAAGTTATAACAACTACATAAGCGAATTATAGAAAAAAAATGAGAAATATTTAATTAAAAAGTATAAAAAAGTTGAATACTCAATGTATTTTTAATAAAAATTCAATTAAAAATATTTAAATTTATAAAAAAAATTGAAACTTAATTAAACCTATTATGTGTAAAAGTAAGAAAACATACCTTTCAATGTATATATACAATACTCTGTTTTCAAAGACTTAAACTTGGACTCTTTCTTTTTGTGTCTCTATTTTCTTTGGCTCTTTTAATATGGCTCCGTATCCTTACAGCAGGTCAATCACGGCAACTAAATAAGCACTTTTTACTAACGCGTTTTCTGCAGTCCAAGTCTTCTCTCAAACTTCAGAGTTTTGTTTTGGTTTTCCTCGTTTGATCCTTTCCAAGATGTTATAATCTTGTCCTTAATTTCAATGCTCTCTCCTATAATATTCAAAACCATCATGTATATAAGTGCAAAAGTTATTGCCTCTCTTTCACATCAACTTTATTGATGCTTTCTTTTCCTTATGTGAAGCAGTGTTCGTTGCATCGTAAGTTTTTGGGTGCCTTTGTTTTCTGGTTGGGGTTAAATTGCATAGCAAGATAAAAAAAAAAAAGAGAACTTTTTTAGAGAAACTAAAACCAAACTTAAAAATTTAGAGGAACCCATAACCAAATTCACTAAAAGCATACTTCTTTTTCATTGGGTGATTTTAAAAACTTATGCCATTGCACACAACACAACACTGTTGAAATTTGTCACCATTTTTGTTTCTTGTCAAATTTCCTCAGGTGCACACTCTTGGTGAAGATGGTTAAAAGTAGCCAAAGTTTCACTTTTTCTGTGACCCTCTTGTTTCTGATTATCTGTGGAAACACCCATGGAACAGACACTGACATATTCTGCTTGAAAAGCATCAAAGATTCCTTACAAGACCCTCACAAGCATCTCCAATCATGGAACTTCAGCAGCAAAACTGAAGGCTTTATCTGCAACTTCAATGGTGTTGAATGTTGGCACCCTGATGAGAACAGGGTCTTGAATCTCAAACTCTCACACATGAGTCTGAGGGGTGCTTTACCTCATGGCATTGAAAACTGCACAAGCTTAACAGGATTAGACTTTTCAGGTAACAATCTCAGTGGAAGCATTCCAGAAAACATTGCCACTCTTCTACCATTTGTGACATCTCTTGATCTATCTTCAAATCAGTTTTCTGGACCTATTCCTTTGAGTCTTGCAAATTGCACCTACATCAACACCATTAAACTTGATCAGAATCATCTCAGTGGTGAAATTCCTCAGGAACTGGCCCTTCTGCCACGCCTCAAGATTTTTACTGTTTCCAACAATTCTTTGACTGGGCCTGTTCCGAACTTTGCCGATGGTCGTGTTGTGGTCAATTATTCAAACAATGAAGGGTTGTGTGGACCTTCGTTGAAGCCTTGCCCCAACAATTGAAACTGCTCATTCAAGATAAATCCATATATTTACATGTTCACAGCTTGTTCTTCAAAAAGTTGTCAAGAAATTTCTTCAAACATACCTCTGAGTATGTGTAAGATGGAGAAATAAGAATATACAGAAATAATGTTTTGACAACTTTTTCTTTTTTTGACCTACTATCTAAACTCCTCTATAATAGAATGTTGTTTTTGTTTCATAATGTCGTTGTCTGATTTTGTACTTGCTATTAACTAAAACCTCCTTTGGTTTCTAACATTTGTGATGGTATTTTTAAATTTGTATTTCTCGTTGTTAATTAGTTTTTTTTTTTTCCTTTCCGATAATTTATTTGGTATATAAATGTGATATTAATTCGATCTGTAAGATATTAACATATCTTAAATCTACAAATTTTAAAATAATGAATTTATGAATTTATTTTTTATATAATAGTTAACTTACTTATTTTTATCTAATACCGACGCTTAGAGTAGATTTGAATTTGAAACCAATGTTTTCTTAATGATAATTATTTGTCCCACTAAATTACTAACTACACCCACTAAATTACTAAGTATTTGTTTGGGATTAGCAAGACCAAATTTAAAGTTTGTAATTCATAACAGAGAATCAAAAAAGGCATATGATATAACCATCAGTTAGATTTATGATTTAGGGTTTGGTAAAAAATAAAACAATAGAAGTATATAATCTTTGCAATAAAAATTATATGGATCTTAATTTCTTTAAAATGATTTTTTTCTGTGATGATAAATAATAGATTTGTTTTGAGACATCAGTTTAACTGATATCTGATAATATATAGTGATAATTACCATAAGTTTTATGTAAAAAAATTTCATTACAATTTAAACATTTTGTTTCACTAAATTATCCCTATTCTAATATTATTTTGAAGATCTAAATAGTTAAATTAATTAAAACAAAATAGGATAAAAGGGTTTCTTTATGGTGAAAATCAGGTAGCTACACATATGAAAAGCGATGATATCTTGATCCATATCATTAACACTTAGAAATTTTAGTGAAAATTTCTAAACCATAAACCCTAAAATTCTAGTATTATATCCAAGGATTTTTGTGACTTACTCTAATTCTTTTTAAAGTTTTTATTTTATATCTTTGAAAACAACACAGTTTCCACTCTGATCGTCTCATTCTATGCAGCTGCTCGTTTTGCCAATTCAACATCTGCATGAACTTTGCAAGCACCAAACAGAATCTTCAAACAATTGCATTAAGTTCAATGTTCATGGAGGCAATGAAATCAAACACTTCCCAACTCCAACACCTCCTAGTTCAAGCCACCAAGCATATAACCACCGATCAATGCATTTTCTATTCCAACTAACATCCCTCATAGGATCCTCATAAAAAATATGTCTCCTAGCACACTGCATCTCCACATGCTTTTGTGTATCTGCGATCATCACATTCTGTGGTACCAACTCTTTATTCGACATTTCATCAAACAGTTCTTGTGCAACACTCTCAAGTCCCTTTTTTGAGCATACTCAGCAATGAGTGCAGACCAAGCAACCAGACCCATTTATCTGAATCATAAAAGGTTTCAGTTGCATCCTTAAAGTCTTCACATTTAGCATGAAAATCCAAAAGGGTGTTCCTCACAACCACATAATAACCAAACCAAAACCTCACCCAACATGAACCACAGAACCACTTTTTACCCAAAAATTTCTTGGTGCAAATATTATCTGAATGACTTGGTTTTTATCCTCAATTCCAATATTTAAATATTTTAAATAAATTACAAATTAATCTGTTAGGATAATCATATTAGTGTTATATTACATTTTTCTGAAAGATACTTAAATGACATTAACAAAAATGGAATAGATCGAGTCATGCAATTTTTAATTTTAGTTTTTAACCAAGCAATGCTTTAAAACAACTAATTGGCATTTTCTTAATTTTTTTTTTGCAATTAAAAAATTTGTAATAAATACTTTATTTATTGAATATTTTTATGAGCTCAATTTTAATATTATCATATAAATTATTACTATATATACACTTTAATAAATTTATTTATTATCACATCATATTAATGAGTAAAACACGATCAAATAATAAATAATGTAGTAGGATATTTGTATATATCCTCCATGAATAGAAACTAAATGAAATTTCATGTATAGCTGTTGCCATCAATGTTCAAACAAAAAGTTGGCATCAATGTTACACCACTTTATTATATAAAATTTTTGACATCTTGATTGATCTTAAAGACCATAAAATATCATGGAAAATGTTTGATAGATACTTTCGACATATTAAGAACTGAAAAACATAATAGAGAAAAATAATAAATTTATCAACCAATAAATTTATGACACATTCAATTATGTATACAAAAATTTATGACACACTTTTTTACTTTTTATTATTGTCACATGTAAAACTATACGTGGAAAAATGTAAATAATATTATTAGATTAATTGCATTTTATAAATTTTATAAAGTATCTTGTTAATCAGCAGAATTCTCGGAATGCTGTTTAAAGAATTAAAAATAGAATTGTTATCAGAAATTATATTAAAACAAATTTAGAAACATAAACAAACATGTTCCTTCCTGCATCTTAATAAAAAAATTATTTTCAGTTAGAAACTTACCTTTTTAGAACTGAAATATTGAAGAATGAAAAAAAATATGTTCTTTCTTTCCTGAGATGTCTGAATTTCTTTTCTCTCTTTCCTGAGTTGTCTGAATTTCTTTTCTTTCTTTTGTCCAATAATACCCTTAATTTTCCACAATGAGGAGTTACAGCAACTGAGGGAAGCACTTTTCACAAGTCTTCGCGTTTGTATGGTCCAAGTCTTCACCTCTTTAGCTTGGAAATTGTTGGCTTTCCCTTCTTTGACCCGTTCCACTCTGTTTTTTTCTCTCTCTCCCATTCACTTCCACACTATCATCTGAAAACCTCTCAAAGGTAACTTCTTTGTTCACTTTTATGTGCAAATTTTGCTTCTTTTCATTTTCTGCTGTTTACTTAGTGTGTGTGGTTTCTTGGGCAGAGTAGAGTTTTCGGAAAGCTTCTTGGGGTTTCCTGAATTGGGTTGTCGGAAAACCCAGGTGGGTATTTGAGCACTTGTGCAAAATTTGTTTTTTCCCATTAGTATGTTGAATGAACTATTCTGGGTTTCTTCATCTGTCAATTATTCTTACTTTGCTGGAGTGTGAGTTTTGGTCTAAGACTTGTATATGTTTTTCTTTTCTTTTTTCTTTTTCTTGTTGGTATTGCTTATGTTTACTTTGGATGGCTGACTTGGTTTGTGTGCACTGCTGAAGTGTGTTCTTTTGTTTACTTTTCAATTGGTTTTCAGTAAGTGTTCTTGAGAGGGTTGTAGTGCTATGTAATTTTTATGTGGCGATGTGGCTTGGATTGGATAACAATCTAAGTGGCTTGTAGTCAGTTATACGGTGTTTTTGGTGATGCTTTTCAATCGTAATTGCTGGTTTTCCCCGAATATCTATGTTGATCTCTAGTGCAAATCTGTTATCATGTGGATTGCATTGTAAACATTCCAATTTTGATTGAAGAACAACACCGGTTTATAAAGAACTGAATCCAGGTTTCGTCCTTATTTAAAAAAAAAAAACTTATGTTAGACATCATCATGAATTTTGACATCTCTGCAAAATAACACTCAAAGTTCATCAATCATATGTTATCACATAAAAAACTACATATAAAGAAGAAAAACAAATACCTAAACATGGGGACCTAATCAAACCTATGCAAGAAAGTATACAAAAGCAAACTCCCTCCAAAGGATTAAACAAATCGATAATTAGAGAGTTGATACCTATTACGACAAAAATCCAGGTTTTGGCCTTATTTATGATTTTGTTTACTTTTTGATATTTGACTTGGTTTGTGTGAGATGCTGAACTGTGTTTTCTGCTTTTTTCAGGCTGTTCATGGAAGGGTTGTAGTGCTATGGGGTTTGTATGTTTTGCTGTTGCTTAGATTGGATAGCCATCTCGGTGAGGTGTCTGCATTACTTTCTCTTAGCTTGTGTTTAGGATCTTGGTGAAGATGGTGCTGCATAGCAGGATTTTCAGCCACCATGTTGTTAGTTTCTTGTTGCTGATTAGTTGTGGCATGACCTATGGAACTGATACAGATATCTTCTGCTTAAAAACTATCAAAGATGCCCTTGAAGACCCCAATAACTATTTGAAGTTTTCTTGGGATTTCAACAACAGAACTGAAGGGTTTATATGCAAGTTTATTGGGGTTGAGTGTTGGCACCCTGATGAGAACAAGGTCCTGAATCTCAGACTGTCCAATATGGGACTCAAGGGCCAGTTTCCTCGTACCATTCAAAATTGCTCCAGCTTAACTGGGTTAGACCTTTCAATTAACAAACTCTCTGGAACCATTCCGGGAGATATATCTACTCTTGTACCATTTGTAACCTCTCTTGACCTTTCTTCAAATGAATTTTCCGGGGCGATTCCGGTGACTCTTTCAAATTGCACCTTTCTCAATAGCCTTAAACTTGATCAGAACAGACTCACTGGTCAGATTCCTCTACAATTTGGTATTCTCTCACGGCTCAAGATCTTTTCTGTGTCCAACAATCTTTTGACGGGGCAAGTTCCAACCTTTAGCTCTCAAGTTTCAGTGAATTATGCAAATAATCAAGGCCTGTGTGGAGGTAATGGATTGGGGTCTTGCCAAGCCAAGAGTTCTAAGAGTAACATGGCTGTTATTGCTGGAGCTGCTGCAGGTGGGGTGACTCTTGCAGCATTAGGATTGGCTGTTGGAATGTTCTTCTTCGTGCGACGCGTTTCTTTCAAGAAGGAGGAGGATCCTGAAGGAAACAAATGGGCAAGAAGTCTAAAAGGAACTAAACAAATTAAGGCAAGCTAAATTGTTTGCATTGCACACAGCTATTCATTTTTCTTGTAGATACAGTTGTGTTTTTGTAGCACTAGATATATGTTTCAAATGTTTTCTGCAGGAACCATATTGTTAGAAAAAAAAATCCCTTTTCTGTTAAATTCTTTCAAGTTTCAAGTGAAATATTTTCTTAATAAACATTATATTTCCTTAACTACTTTGTTTATATTAATTAGCAAAACATGTTTTGCATACTGCAGTGCCAAACAGAGAAACATATATCTTTGTTTTTTTCTAAATCAAAATGATAAATGATACATTTGCTCCAGAAAATGTGGAATGTACTTTCTGAAAATTTGACTGTGTAAGATTTACAGAGCTCTGTTCATATGATTTACATACTGCTGAACTCTTGTGAGAATGTGCCTAAGTCTAACTATACTGAATTGGATATCAGGTTTCTATGTTTGAGAAATCAATCTCAAAAATGAAGTTGATTGATCTCATGAAGGCTACTAACAACTTCAGCAATACCAATATCATTGGTTCAGGAAGAACAGGAACTGTTTACAAAGCTGTGCTTGGTGATGGCACAACACTTATGGTTAAGAGATTACAGGAATCTCAGTACACTGAAAAGGAATTCATGTCTGAGATGGGTACACTAGGGACTGTCAAACATCGCAATCTTGTTCCTCTTTTAGGTTTTTGCATGGCCAAAAAGGAAAGGCTTTTGGTCTATAAAAACATGCCAAATGGAAATCTCCATGACCAACTCCATCCTGCAGATGGTGTGAGCACCCTTGACTGGACTACAAGACTCAAAATTGCAATTGGAGCAGCCAAAGGGTTAGCATGGCTTCATCATAGCTGCAACCCCCGAATCATCCACCGAAACATAAGCTCAAAGTGCATCTTGTTGGATGCAGATTTTGAGCCGAAAATTTCTGATTTTGGCCTTGCAAGAATGATGAACCCAATTGATACTCATCTGAGTACTTTTGTAAATGGGGAGTTTGGTGATTTGGGCTATGTTGCTCCTGAGTACACAAGAACTTTGGTTGCTACACCCAAGGGGGATGTTTATAGCTTTGGCACTGTTCTTCTTGAGTTGGTGACTGGTGAAAGACCCACCAATGTGGCTAAAGCACCCGAAACTTTCAAAGGAAATCTGGTGGAATGGATCACAGAGCTAACAAACAATGCAAAACTCCATGATGCCATTGATGAATCATTGGTCAACAAGGATGTTGACAGTGAGCTTTTCCAATTTCTGAAGATTGCATGCAACTGTGTTCTGCCAACTCCAAAGGAGAGGCCAACCATGTTTGAAGTGTATCAGTTTTTAAGAGCCATTGGTGCTAGATACAATTTCACAACTGAGGATGAGATATTGGTACCTACTGATAATGGTGATGCTGATAACATGGAGGAACTTATTGTAGCTCGGGAATGAAGTTATTGAAAGGTATAGTATTTGTCATTGGTATTATATTTTACTATGTAATTATATATCTCTTACTTTGTTGTCCTAAAATAAATGTTAGTGGTGTATGTAGGTCTGAGGATCTAGATTCAGTTGTGTGCTATTGATATTGAAAAATCAGTATAAGATCATCAATCATGGTGTAGATAAAGTTGAGTTACTTCTTTCTATCTTAATCTGATTTCTTTGTTTTTCAATGTACACTTATGTATGCGATGTGATGGAAACTAGTAGTTTCCATCACACGTATCAGTGTACATGGAATCTTTAACTTTACAACAATGATTTCTACACTTGGTGCTATGCATGCATGTTTGGTATAAGGGGTATAATCCCTTCTACCGTACCCTATGTAACATTTTTCTTTACATTTATTGAGTAAATTCATGTTGTGTGGTAAAAGAAGTTTAAGAAATGAAATTAATAATTGACAAAGGTCCTCCTTTGAAGTGTTTCATAATTATGGGGACAAAATGGTTGCTAAGAATTAAAGTATTTATGTTTTATAATGAGTCCAAATTCTCTATTAGTATTTTTATATTAGTATTTTTATATTGTTCCGAGTCTTCAAATTACATTGATATTTGTATATTAAAAAGATTTTTAATATGTTTTAAAACATAAAAATCAGTCTATCCATATATTTTTCTCTACTTGAAAACCAACATGGCATAGAGCCAATTTGGATAAACTTATCAAAAAAAGTAAAATTAATTAGTTTTTTTTGTTAAATCAACTCATGCACTTCTACTATCATGAAAAATCACTTATTTTCTTCTCTAAATATTTTTTGAGAAATTAATTCAAATTGTGTTATAAGCAAGGTGTTACAAGATGCCTAAAGTCCCATGTAAAGTTACCTAGATTTTTCTTGATGTTTTTCTTTTCATATTGAAAATATTTATTAAAGAGTGTACTTGCATTTTTATTTCCATATCAGGTAAACACGTAAAATTCTATTTACAAATAGAAAAAAATGCTTTATTTTGTGAAAAATACACACATAAATATATTATTAAAAGATGTAAAAGTAGCATATTTGGTTGTAAGTATCTTGTAAAATCTAAATGACAAAAAATATTATTATACCATCAAATTAGGCATAAAAATAATGGAAAATTTATACCTTTAGTTTGATTTTAGTTCATTAAATATGTAACTCACAAATTCAATAACTGAATCAATTGGCACCAAGTTTAATTAATTTAATTTTGGTTTGAGATGGAGTGGATTCAAATCAATCGATACCTCAACATATTTTTGAATTTTTTTAAAATATAAACAAATTAAGAAAAATATAGCATTTCTATAATCAAAATATGAACATAAAATAAAAATAAACACGTAAGTGGAACTCCTGCGCGTGTGCACCACGTGTATCAAAAGTCGACATTTCCAAACACTGAGGTTCAATGCAGGTCACAGGGATTCTAAAATATTCATTTTACGAGAATAAATCTTGTTATGAGAAGTTCTGAACAAAATGAATAATTAAATATCAGTTCCAAATTTGTATCGAAATCCTTCTCAATAAAATGATAAAATTTTAATATGTCACATTTGTGGAAGAACATTTTGGAATGATTTTGAAATCTGCATTTTCAAAATACTTTTCTTCTTTAGAATATATAACCAGACACTTTTTTCTACATTTTGAATAACACTTACTAAAAGTAATAGATTTAAAAAATGCTTTTTGGGTAACCCTAAACGAAATTTGAGAAAAAAAGAAAAGAAAACTGACCTAACACTTCATAGTATCTTCTTATATTTTTATAAGAATAAAATATTTTTTTTTTCAGTTTTGTCAATTTAATTTGAATATTTATAACAATATATAAAAATGATTCTTCTTTTTTTTCCCACATTTTAAAATACCAATTTTACCCTTTAAATATAATAATTTATTAAATTTTTAAAAATTGACCGTTATTTTTACAAGTTTTTTATAAAATCGACTATCTCTGTTTTTTCTCTTCTTCTTTATTTATCAATGGTTATTCTTTCATCTGTTCTAACATATTTTACTTTATTTTTAATAAATATATTTTTACTTTATATATTAATTTAATAATATTACAATATTATTACCTACTAATAGAAAATCACACATATTTAAAAAATAATACACACAAGCACGATACGCTAGTTTTTTTTTTAAATTAGGTTTTAATTTTAATAAATTTTGTTCAATTTGGTTCTTTTTATTTAACACAGTTTAGATAATTGACAATAATATTGATTGTCACATGTGACTTCATGATTTTTTTAGTTTTTTTTTTAATTTTTGTTAATTTTTTGTTAATTTTTTGTTAATTTTTGAAAAAATATCCATATGTCAATCTAGCAACGTGCCACATGTTAGAGTCAATGTTTTATATTCAATTTGTTCCTATCCAACTTGAGACCAAATTTACTTTTTCTATAAATGTTATAATGATGCTTTTATTAAAATTCAAAATTTATTAAATATTTGGGTTTAGGGGTTACAATTAGTTTAAAATTAGAACAAAAAATTTAATGATGAAGGCTAATATAATTGATTTAAAATTTGAAAAGGTTAAAAATTACATAATCACATGAAGTAACAATGTGATTTTTAAAAATCACATAATGATATAAAAGTTTAAAAATCACATTTGATTTGTAACCTCTTAAAATTTTAGATTAATTATAGTAGTCTTCATTCTTAACATTTTCAATCTAATTTTAAATTAATTGTAACCTTAAAAAATATTTAATAAATTTGATCTCAAATTGGAGTGGGGACAAAATTGCATCATTTAAAAATATTGGGATTAAATTGAATAAAAATAACATATGAAACTAAATTTTGAATATAAAACATTAACTCTGATAGGTGCACATTGTTGGGGTGACACTTGAGTATTTTTTGGAATAAAAAAAACTTAGGAAGGGACAAATGACAGTCATTATTTATTGACATTCATTATTTAAAAGATGTTAGAAAAATGGGTTAAATAAAACAAAATTAACGAAAATTAAAATTTGATTGAATAAAAAAAATATTAGGACTGAATCGACACAACTAAACAAAAACAGGAACCAAATATGTATTTTAACCTTTTTATTTATTAGAAAAGTTCAAACTATCAATTTACTTAATAAGATTTTGATTGGATATTTATGTTATTGCATTAGTAAAGGAAAGAAAGCGAAAAAGATTTGTGATTGTTTTAATGAATGAGAGAAAAAATGTCAAGATGAATTTGTGAAGATTTTACATTTTGAATTTCCTTCGTTTAATGACATAAAAATAAGAGTTAAGTATGTTTTAACAAATAATATAATTAATAATAATCATAATAATTTTAAATACAAAAGTTATTACTTAAATGTATTTTAACAAATCACCCTTATTTTTCTTTTCAATTTAATTTTTACCTATTTCATTTTATTTTAATATGATTTTTTGTTAATTTTAACTTTCTTAATTTTAAATAATAAGTCATATTTCAGTTTGACATAACTTACACCAATTATATTTTATTTTAAATTATCTTTGTGACCAAAAGTAAAAGAATAATTATTCAATTTAGCCATTAAAGTAACAATGATGAAGATAAGAACGTCTCTTTGATTAACCATTTTTTCTTAACTAATGCCAATGATTTCGTTTTTATGCATGTTCACATTTTATAAAAACAAAAATATTAAAATAAGTTTGTTGGATAATGATAAAAATAAAAATATTATAATTGTTACCATGTACAATTGTTTTTTATATATTTTATGTCTTAAGTGTATGTTAATTAATGTTATTAAAACTTTTTTTCTCTCTTCCTTAGTTGTTTGTTTGAATAAACTTCTTTTGGTTAAATATATGATTGATATTTTTTAATTTCATCTTTTAAGCATAATTTAACCCAAAACATACTGTCATATAATATTAGAACTTTGCTATCTAGGAAAAAAACACCTATATAAGTGAAACCATGTCAAGTTTGTCCAAACAAATCATTAATCAAGTTGTTTTTACATCTACAAATAGTTACAAAGTTTCCAAATAGTTTGGTAGATCTGTAAAACTATGTCAATACACGTTAATTTAGGTTTAAGTACACTACAAAACACCTTATACAACCAACAAAGAAGAGACAACCAACATCAATTTAAAATTTAGTTACGCCAGATTAATCGTCATATAGTGATCCGCCATATACAAAACTAGCAATTAATTTCATCTACCTATAAATTTACCTACTTTAAAATTTGAATGATCACACATCTTCATCCAAGAACAAATCACCACCATGATCAACACATTATCTTTTTCTTATATGGTATGAACTTTTTATCGTCAATTTTCTATTACTTTACCTTTTCTTTTCCATCTTATCCAATT
>Ga0214545_1007564_pt1 | contig 18034 bp, 14 predicted proteins | sample CNSS4metaG_FD_160064 | JGI IMG/M metagenome (GOLD analysis project Ga0214545, IMG submission 160064) | Root nodule microbial communities from cowpea collected in UCLA plant growth center, Los Angeles, California, USA - CNSS4 | ecosystem: Host-associated > Plants > Roots > Nodule | place: USA...
TGGTTGTAGGTCCAAATCTAGGCCCCCGGTGTCTGTATTGTTTGTTGAGTTTATTAAGATTGATATTTAAGGCTTATAAAGACCTCACTCCTTTCATATTTTTCTTTCATATGTACCTGTTGCATGAGCAGAAGAGGAACCTGCTCAGTGAGAGTTGTTCGGGATATTATTGGTGGATCTTCTGAAGATTGACTCATGGATAATTTCTATTAATATGTTTAGAAGATATTAAAAATATAGATAATCTTCTATTCTAATGTAGAACTCTTAATATTTTACAAATATATATTTTTGTAATATTTCATGAACAATTATAGAAATGTAAACTATATATATGAATATGAAGCTATGTTATTATTAATGTTCTCTCCTCATCTATTACAACATCACGACTCATAAGTACTTTGTTTGTTACTGGATTAAACAATTTATACCCCTTTATTTTATCATCATATCCAATAAAAACAAGTTTCTTACTTCTATCCTCGAGCTTGGTTCTTTAGTACACTGAAACATAAGCATATGTTACACTTCCAAATACCTTCAAGTGAGATACACATGGTTTCTTTCCACACTCCATGCTTCATGTGGTGTCTGTCCATTGAGCTTTGCATGAGGACACCGGTTCTGCACATATACTATACACTGCACTACTTCAGCCCAAAATTCTTTTGACATATTCTTACCTTTCAGCATTGCTCGAACCATGTTGAGAATGGTCTGATTCTTCCTTTCAACAACTCTAGTCTGTTGTGGTGAGTATGGAGCTGTCAAAAGTCTTCTAATGTCGAGCTCCTCATAGTACCTCATGAACTCGGTTGATATATATATTCACCTCCTCTATCTGACCGAACAACCTTAATTGTTGTGCTCGTTTCATTTTCAACCATTACTTTAAATTTCTTCAACACCCCGAATACTTTATATTTCTCCTTCAAAAAATAAACCCATGTCTTCCGAGAGAAATCATCAATAAATGTTAAAAAATTACCTCTTACCACTGAAAGATACAAGAGTAATTGGTCCACAGACATCTGTATGCACCAAGTCGAGCTGTTCCTTCACCTAATACTTAGTTATATTTGGAAATAGAGTTCTTTGGTGCTTGCCAAGTATAAAATCTTTGCATAAATTCTTTTTAAATTCTATATTTAGCAATCCATGCACCATTTCCTTTTGTACTAGCTCGGTCAACCCTCCAAAATATAGATGGCTAAATCAAAAATGTCACTTCATGGCTTCATCATTGACGTCAAGTTTCAAACACCCCAACTCCAGTTTATACATTCTATTTTCTTTCATTCCGACTCAGGTAATAAGGTGTCTGAGTTTATCCCTCAACTCTAGTACTCGGTCTTTCATGATGACCGAGTACCCCTTTTCCATTAATTGCCCTATACTCAATATGTTACTTTTGAGGTCGGGTACATAGTACATGTCCCAAATTTTCCCAATTCGTCCATTCTTCTAAGAAAAAAATATTGTACCTCGTCCTTTTACCATCACCTTGGAAGCATCTCTAAATGACACATGTTGGACCTCTATTTTGGAGAGCTCGTCAAACATGTTTTCATCTCCACACATATGGTTACTAGTTCCAGCGTCTAGATACCAAACTAAGTTGTTTTGGCAACTCAAACCAAACTCGGCATTTGTGTTATAGCTCGGTATCCGAGCTCCTCATCAGCAACATCTCACACTCATCAATTTCCTCCCTTGCCAAACTCTTCCCACCATGTGCCGAGCTCTTCACATCATGTGTCAAGTTTGCTTCGCTACTAGCCATCAACAATATTCCTACTTGTTCTGCAACCTTTTCTATAAGAAGATTGGTTGATTCATTTCTCCTATTTTAAGATCGACAATCCTTTGCAAAATGACTGACCTTACCACAGTTATAACATTTAGCCGATCTACACTCATTTGCATAGTAACCAGACTTGCCACACTTGTAGCACTCACCACTATTGCCTGACCGAACTCTTCGGCCTCGAACTTGACCTCAACCTCGCCAATTTTGCAGGCCAACAACGCCGTCTTTGTAATAATCTCGGTTTTGACCACTACGTCCTCGACCTCTACTTCCAGGATCTCGATTTTGACTCCCGTGATCTCTTCCTCCTCTACCACGACTGTTTTGAATTTCAAACACCTTTTTCTCCTTGAAATTTGTCATTGCTTAGAGTCTTTGGCCAAAGTAGTCCTCCTTCGTCTTTCTTCTTCTTTGTTCATAGGCTTCCAAGGACCCAACAAGCTCATCGACCATGATTTATAAGAGGTCTTTGGATTCCTCTATGGTACACACAATGTTGTCGAAGCCAATTGTCAATGACTTCAAAATTTTCTCCACAGCTTAGTTTGCAAGTAACGACCCCCCATTCTTACCGAGTTGGTTTGCCATAGTCTCCACCTAAGATATGAACTTAGCCACCCCTTCGTTCTCATTCATCAACAACTTTTCAAACTCTCCTTTGAGAGCTTGAGATGATCCTATTTCACACGGTCATCTCCCTTATATGTTTTCTCCAAGATCTCCCATACCTTTTTTGAAGTCGTAGCATTTGCTAACTTCTCAAGGCATGTATCGTCCATAGCTCGGTACAATGCATACATAATTGTCCTATCTTTGACTCATGTTCTTTTCAATGTAGTAATCTGGGCGACCGTCTATTCATCAAAATTCGTTGGCTCTTCGAAGTCATCTTCAACTACATCCCATACGTCTTGGGATCTGAGGTAGGCCTTCATCTGCATGCTCCACTTATCACAATTGGTTTTTTATGTCAACTGGTGTAAGGACATATTGTTATTGGCCATCACTCTCTCTTACTATTTGCTTCACTTAGACACTCGGACAACTGGCTCTCTTTTTTTTATTGCACACTTAAGAACAACCTAGCTATCTAGCTCCCAAACTGTCTAACTAGCTCTTGATACCACTTTGTTAGGAGAAAGAGGCTCTTGGATGAAAAACTTGTTCACTTTTCGTTGTTATCTTATTCATGTCATCAACAATAGAATTTATAGGCTTATAATTTTTGTCTGTTGTACTCCCAACGGCTATAAACAACTAGTACATTAACTACCCAACGACTATAAATGATTAGTATACTAACTACCAACAGCGGCTATAACATAAACTTTATTCTATTTAAGTTTACCTAACAGGTTTAACTCTCCATGGTGGAGAACCTAGGGTTTACAAATAGAAGAAAGAGGGAAGAGATCGAAACCAAAGAGAAGATGCAAGCTCTGTCCCAAGGTTCTTGGCAACTACTTCATGCTCCATGCTCCATGCTCCATGCTCTATTTGTGTCTCTCATTCGCGTCTCCATCTCCAATTTGCATCTATCTTCCTCTCCAACTCCAAAAGAGGGAAAACCACCATGAATGGAGGAGAAGACCCAAGGAGGAGTAGGAGAGCTTCCCAATATTCCTAGACACCTCCAAGAAGCTCTCTAAGCACCTAAAAGTATTTCTCTATCATGCCAAATGAGGAATCTCTCATGTTTAAATACCCATTTTTGACATGTCGGCGTCGTCATCACTTGGCGCCATCTCAGCATTGCCAAACACTATCAGTCAAATAGGCAACATCAAAGAGTCATCCTTTGGCGGCACTCCTCCACTGCCAGGCGCTATGATGCTCTGCAACTAATTTTCATTTATGACTTTCTAGTAGTGGACGCGATTCCTTAGCGCCTGACTTGGGCATTTGGCTCAAAATCAAACTTTTGTTGTCCAAAACATGCTCTCTTGATTTCTTGCTTGTTTTCCTCTACAACAAATGCTTCTTATTAACTTATTTAACTCACTTAAAATAGATATTAGAGGTAAAACAAACATAAAATAACTAAAACACAAAACAATATAAAACACATTAAACTTAAGAATATAACAAAATAAAAGCTAGAAAATAGTTCTTTTATTAATGACAATAAACGCACAAAAATATGTCAAAATGGACATTATGAATATTATAAAAATAATTGATTATATTTTTTTAATTAAATATAAAAATTCAATTTGAATAATCTAATTGATTAGTTGACTGATAATGAATTATCTTCGCATGTTTATATTTCAAACAAATTCCAAATAAATAATCTATTATTATTTGTAATAATACATTAAGAGAATGAGTCTACTTTTACAATTTACAATATATTCAATTATATTTAATAATAATCAATTAATATATTTTTAATTCTTTTTTTTAAATCAATGTAATGGATAAAGCAAGCAAACTGTTTTGGGTGTAGGGTTGGAACGACTACTAAAACAAACAATTTATTGAGTCTTCTATACTTCACTTCACTTCGGTCTTCCATGGGCCAGCACACAAATTTAAGATAATACCACAAGTAAAATAAAGATTTATTATCAAAACCGGAAAAAGAAAAAAAAAATCTTCTCTTGGATCTTCAAAGTCTTCATTCTACCACCCCAAGTCGTGTTGAAAGAACATATTAAAGATGAATGACAAGATATAATACACAAAGGTACAAAAACTAACAGCATATACATACACTTGTCTGAACAGCAACCAAGTTCGTTAATGACAATTATTTTTCAGACAAACAAACAGAAGAAAAAAGAAAAAGATGACACAAACAATACAATAAACACTCGCGTGTATAAACACCGTCAAAATGAAAAACTACCGTCCACCACAAGATCGTGTCCGGTTACAAACTCGGAGTCACCGGACGCGAGAAACAGCACCACATCCGCAACATGTTTGGTGCTCAAAACAACGCCTTTCAGCCTGGAGCTCTGCGCATACAGTTTCTGCAACTCTTCGATCTCCATCGTCGCGTGCGCCGCACGCGTCAAGGGCGTGGCCAACCCACTCGGTGAGACGCAGTTCACCCTGATACCGTGCACCCCCAGCTGCACACTCGCGCAACGCACCAACCCCTTCACCGCGTGCTTCGACATCACGTAGTCCGTGCGTACCACGCTGCCCTGCGACGCCGCCACGCTCGCTGTGCATACGATGCTGCCCCTCACGCGCCGCTCCACCATCGAGCGCGCGGCGTGCTTCACACACGCCGCCATGCCCCTGGCATTGACCGCGAAGAGACGGTCGAACTGGGAAAAGTCGAGGTCGAGGATTTTCTGGTCGGAGGGACTAACGATGCCGGCATTGCTGAACATCACGTCCAATTGACCATAAGCGTTGACCGTTGAATCCACCAGCTCTTTCACCTGCTCTTCCTCTCTCACGTCACAATGGATATAGGTGCACCTGTAGTATAATATAAATTAATACTCACACTTTTCTTTTATAATTATTTTATACAATACGTTAAATATCAATGATTTTTAGTCAATGAACTTTAATTTCAAAACTTTATAAGCTGGCTGAGTTGGGAGTGGACTCTACAACATTTTGACACGTGCTTGCTTTATTTTTGTTAGCTTTATTATACTTTGGCACGTACCAAAATAATTATTACCAATTTGTGGTTGTTAAATCTGTGGTTGTTATTACTAAAGAAATTGTTATGACTCACAGAGATGCGAACAGGTTTTTCCACCACAAATATTCAAATTAATCAATTTGTAAATCATAATTTGACCTATTGTATATTTTACATTTTAGTCAAAGGATGATTTACTCAGATTTTTATCCTGTATTTCTTTTCTTCCTACTGCTTTAAGTAAAATTTGAGTTAAATATATTTAATACGTTTCTTAAAAATTAAGAAAACTAAATTTTAATATAATAAACTAAGAAAACTATGGTAATTTGATTATAGTGTAATATATTTTCTCTTATTCAATTTATACTCTCTAAATGTTGATGAGAAATTTGATTATAGAGTATGCAAGAATTTGTGTTACCTATGAGAGCCTATGGATGCTGCGACTTGGTTGCCCAGTTGATCTTGGATGTCTGCAATCACCACCATTCGCGCACCGTGGTTGGCGAACAGACGCGCCGTCTCTTCGCCGATGCCGCTAGCTCCGCCGGTGACAATGACAACTTTTCCGGCCAACTTTTGGTCTCTGTTTTGCATTGAGTTAGCTGAGTCAGCCATTTCTTTATTATTTCCTGGGTGAAGCCTAATCTGGTATACTCATATATATACACAGTTCTCGGAGGAGAATGATACTTATTTCACCCACCAATTTCTGGGGTCACGCTCTCACGCCCCTCATTTTGCCCGTCAATTTCTTTTTATGCTTTCTTTGAACCGAAGGGAAAGTAAGTAGATAAGGACAGCAAAATATATATTATTTAGATTGAAAAAAAAACAATTAAGTAAAAGTTATAAATTTGTGATATATTTTTAAAAAATAATTTGTAAAATAATTTTGTTAAAATAATTTGATTTAAAAATAAATTTTAAAATATAAATTAAAATTTATATGCAGCTTTAAATTAATTAATTTATATTTATTATTTTTATATTTTAATTATTATTTATTTTATTACAGTATGAAAACACATATTAATGAAAAAAATGTTTTCTGAATTATTTACTTTTATAATATAAAAAATTCATATTCTAAATGCATGTTATCAATATAATACTTACTAATATAATAGATTATATATATATATATATATATATATATATATATATATATATATATATATATATAATTTTCTTTAAATTGTAAAAAGTATAATGATAAGATTTATTCACTTTATTTTAAATAATGTCTGTTTTCATGGACATCTTAGTAAAATAATAAAGATTTAATTATTCATTTAATTCTTATATTGTTGAAATATTGCAAGTAGGTTCTCATTTTTATTTTTGTTTCAATCAAGTTATAAGTTTTTTGAAAAATTAATTCAATTAAATATTTTTGTTAATACTTTACAAACGACATTAAAAGAAAAAAAAATAGCAAACTAACACATGACAACGTACTAACGAACAAGATCTAACTGAGTTAACTTTTAGATTATTTTGACTTGATTGAAATAAAAATAAAAGTGAAAACTTACTTGCAACTTTTCAATGAAAATAAGGATAAAAGGAGTAATTAAATCAATAATAAATAATAATATTTAAATATTTGATTTTAATTTATTTTGGTTCACTTTGAGTTAGTTTCAAAGTTTCAAATTGTAAATCAAATCTAATTGCTTGATTCTAAAAGAGAAGATACAAATCAATCATACAAATTGTTATTTTAATTGGTTATTTGTTTTTTGGATTAATTTTCAAATATCTTTATCAATTAGTTAGGTTCTAAGCACTTTTGTGATGTAGACATGACTAGGAAAAGGGCAATGAAGAGAAGGACATTCAAATCAACCCAACAATCATCGTCCAACGCCAATAGAATGACGCTCAGTGTCATAGTTGCAAGGGCTGCAAGCACGCAACATAAGTAAGAACACCCAACGAGTGCGAGCACGTTTTTGTATTTATGTTTTGTTTAATCTATGTTTAACTTGTTCTATTTTTAGGGCAACTTACTCTCAAACTTTAAATAGATGCTTGCCTTTTATTGTAAGACACATTTGATGAAATTGAGAGTTGCTCTACTCCTTTGAGTGTGTCAATTCTCCTTAGTCTTATCTTGGGTTCTCTCACCCAAGTGGCGGCAATGGTTTTATCTTGAGTTTCCAGCTCAAGTGGCAACCTTCCCTTCACTCATCTTGGCGTTATCCCCGAGTGGCTTCCTCCATTCGCTCCACTCTCCGATCGATTCGTGTTTGGAATTCATCCCCTCCTCCTAATCTACTCGTGTTTGGTTAATTTTTCGTGTTTTCATGTGTATGTGGCTTCGTTCGTCCATCACCTTTTTTTGTTTGTGCATCCAAATTGTTCACATTGCAAGCATGCTCCCCCAATTTTCTAGGGTTCATTCCCATTTTTGTCCACAAGAAATTCCACCCCAAAATCCAAAACAAGACCTACATCATTTGGTAATTAGATCTTCGGTTTTGTGGAAAATTTGTTGATTTGAATTTGGATTTTACTATGCACTAGTCCATAGGTGTTCTGATATGATCCTATCCAAGAAAAAGTACGATCATTTATGAATTTGAATCTTCCAAAGAGATGAAAAAAATAATTCAGAGAGAAGAATGCGAAATAAAACAATGATGACAAGGATGAAGGATGTCATAATCTAGCAGATTGATAAATCAAGTGAAGACTTGCCACAAAAGTGTTAATCTTTGATAAAAACTCGAGGCCTAAACCAAGAACAAAGAGAGAGAATCGTCTCTTAAATGAAATAAAATTCAATATATGACTAAAAGTGTCTACATTAGTTTTTAGTACCTCTATATGTAGGCACATAAGTTTAAGAAAACCTAGAAACTCTAAAAGAAAGAAAAAAAGCCCAAAAACATAAAAACATATTCTAATTTCTGGAAGAAAGCCCAAAGTCCAAAAATATAGAAACCTAAATTAATTTTTCTAAAATCTATTTTTCAAATGTGTTCATGATCTTCATGTTCTTTAAATTTCCTACTTCATGACACATTATAAGCTTTAAAGGGACTTGTTTTGATCTTTGACTTTGTCATAGATCCTTTGAATTGCAAATCTTCTTCCTTTAGTTCTTTTTATATATGTTTAGGAGATAGTTCTCTATCATACCCTCATTCTTGAAGAGAATTTGTCCTCAAATTCATGCCACTTGAAGTTTAGGAGATAGTCCTCTATCATACCTCCCTTACTAAAGAGAATTTGTCCTCAAATTCATCTCACTTGAAGATTCCTTATCATTCTCCCCTATTTAGAGAAAATTTGACTCTAATTTTAAAAGATCCTACGCACAAATGTAACATCCCAATAAATTTTTCATTTTTTTTTACAATTGACCATCTATACACTTTTTCAAAATTAATAACACATCATCATTTAGTTTAACTGCTCCTTTAGGTTTTCACTAACCTTCTCCCAACTCAAGTGCTACTACAATTATCCGTCCCTTTATTTGTTCATGTATTATCATACGATCATTAACTTAGGTCTGACATAGTGTAACTAAACTTGTGGTAGGCCTTACATGATCCAACCTTACATGTCTTAAATTCAATCCAAAACTTGAATAAACTGAGTTCCACCTAAGTTAGTTGTACCTTACCTAAATTTTTCTAACTTGTATTTGTTTCCCATGATAGAAACACAACATGTGTTGACTTAAGAAGAAAGTTAGAAATTCAAGACACAAATGCACATTCTTTGAGATAAGATTTTACTAAAAACTTTCTTCACATGTATACAAAGATTTGCAAAAAAAAAAAATACAGAAAGAAGCTAGATTTAATAAAATACATATATTATACTTTTATAATAAACATGATAAAATATTAACTATTATTATTAAAATAATAATAATAAATAAAATAAATAATAATAATAATAATATAAATTTCACATACTTTCATATCAAATCATACCAAATTTTCCTTTATTCAAACAATTTCTTATTCATCTTCAAATCTAATTCACTTTCTCAATTTCATTTCTCAATCCAAACACAACCTTAGTTTAAAATTTTGAAAACATATAAATTATTCGTTCATATCTAATCAGAGTTTAATTAAGTAGACTGAACTTAAAATCTAAAAATATAAATATAAATTTAAAATAAATTCATTAAAATAGACTTAAATAACATTTTGGATAATTATTAAATTTGAAAACAATTTGAATACATATTTGTTCATTGTACAAAAAAACATATATGATTAGGTCCATATTTTTGGTGCGCTATGATAATTTATAGATTGGGTCATATGAATTAAAGTATACTACTAGACACGTTCTTACGTGATCTAAAAATGAAAGATGAAGCGACTAGATGGTTTTGTAACCTAATGAGTCAGGTGTTTGTAACCTAGTTTGACTTGGGCCCTACCATCATAAATTCCTACATATCTGTGCCAATTGGATAAACATGATGATGATGATTTCGAAAGCAATAAATTAACCCTCGCTTGTTAAACAAGAGATTCATGTATGTCCACCTTCTTAGGCAAAAAAAAAAAAAACCATTAACCATTAAATAATGTTGATTAACTGTTCTGTTTTTGCAATCAACATGAATTTGTTGATTAACCACAATCATTTCAATGGAGGTCTTTTCAAAGAACCAGAACCATTGCAATGTCAAACTACTAAGGTTGCACATTCGTCATTCACTACAACAAATTTACATCGTTGTTAGCGTAGCATCTTGAAGTTGGTCGAGTCATTTATCAGTGATCTGAGTGTGACTCATAAAAATCACTTGGGCAAGGAGACATAACCTCTTGTTCCAGTATCTGTAACACTTGGTTCATGGATGGACGTTCATCCGCATTTGCATCGGTGCAACTTGCTGCTAGTTCAAGAATTACCTCCACAGATTCTACATCTGCATCACTACATCTTTTGTCTAGTACGTCCTCCAATCCATTTTCTTTCAGGAACGTGTTCATCTGCAAACAATCGTTATTAGTTTTCTAACACTAGTTCATGTTTCATTTCTGCAGTTAATGAGTTAGGACTTACCCAACCAACAACGTTTACACCTCTCCTTGCAAATGAAGGATCTGTTGGTCTCTTTCCAGTTACAAGTTCTAGCAACAGAACTCCAAAACTATACACATCAGACTTCTCAGTAGCTCTTCCACTTTGTAGATACTCTAATGTTGACATCAGTAAAATGTTATTTCTCATTAGATTAGCTACTACAATACAAATAAACTGACACCAAAAAATACATAAAAACGTTACATTTATAGAAAATTTCAGTTCAAGAATTTCATTAAACCCTGGAAAGGGTGACAAGAATCTAAATGAAATTCTGCTGGTGTGTGGAACTAAATACATACCTGGTGCAAGATAACCAAAGGTGCCAGCAACCACTGTGGTAACATGGGCATCTTCATCAACCAAAAGCTTTGCAAGACCAAAATCAGAGACACGAGGCTCCATGTTCTCATCAAGAAGGATGTTGCTGGATTTTATGTCGCGGTGCACAATTTTCGGGCAGCAGTCGTGGTGCAAGTAAGCCAAACCCCGGGCAGAACCAAGAGCAATCTTAAGGCGAGTACTCCATTTCAGTGATTGTTCAGTGTTTTCTAAATCAGAAAGGATTCAACAAAAAGTTAGCAACTGCAGAATTGAAGGGCATGTCATCATGAAATGAAATCATAATAAACAAACTCATCCCTTTTCCTAGACCTCATTCTACACAATGCCACAAAAATTTCCATTTCTATCAGTACCAGAAGATCCTCCAAGAGAACAGTTCAGGTTATGGAAAAAAAAGATATAGATGGTTTATACAAAATGTTGCATACCATGCAAGAGATCATCTAAGCTTCCCATGGCCAAATAATCGTAGATTAGAAGCTTGGTAGAAGGAAGTCTGCAGTAACCACGAAGGTTAACTAGATTTATGTGCTTGATGCTACCCAATATCTCTAGTTCCCTCTCAAAAACCTGATCAGAACCTTCACGGCTTCTGTCAATCCTCTTAACAGCAAATGTACCACAATCATTCATCACCATTCGATATACGGTACCAAATCCTCCAGATCCTACCACATCATCTTCGTCGAGAGACTCCAACTTTTCTATGAGCTCACATGATGTGTATGGCAGATCACCATGGAAGGTGATAAGTTTTGTACCTGTTACAATAACATGTGAGCATTTACAAAGAAGAAAAAGACAACTTTTCTTTTTACTTTTTGTAAAGGAGAATGCTATTTTGAAATACCATCATCCTTCCTACTTGATTCTGGGTTGACTTGATCCTTAACTTCTATGTATTTTCTAGCAGCTCTTTCCTTCTTTGACAGCAGGCAAATCCATAGTAACGAAAGAGTTATAACAAGTGCAAGCCCCATTATTGTTATTGCACCAACTAACAGCCACTTCACGTAATGTGGAGATCTTTTAGCAGGAACTGCATCATACAGATTCAACAGTTATTGCTCAATTGGTAAATTTGGTTGTAAGAGATCTAATAAGTCAAAGGGTGCTTAAAAATATAATCTTTTTTACTCTTAGTATAACGTTACCCTATAAAAAATTACGATAATTGATATGTAGATACTGTAGTAGGACATAGCATTATTGCTAAAAATATGAAGTATCGGATTTGACTTGCCTGCAGCTTCATCACTTTCTGCATGTGGTAGCACCACTGGGAAACCAAGTGATGTCCGACATGGTTTCTGAACTTGCCGCCCACAAAGATCTAAGTTCCCAATAAACCTGTTCAAGTGCAATGAATTTATAAATAGAAGCTTAAATTAAATTGTATAAAAAATTAGAAAGCTTAAATTATTTCCTAGAAAATTAAGTGGAATGTTACCATCAGGTAACATGTAATGCAACTCCATCTACTTTACTTCATATATGTTTGAGTTATGCAATTATTTTTAAATTAGTACATGACATTATTGGGAAAGTGTGCTTACGCATTGTTCCTGAAGGTGCTTAGTACTCCAATGTCAGGGATTTCACCGGAAAAGAAATTGGTTGACAAGTTCCTGAGACAAGCACATAAATTAGCATATGCTGAATCCCAAAGCTATTATCTTTATGCAAAAGATACGGTTGAATGGACTTACAGAACACGCAATTGTGTAAGACGACCAATAGAAGATGGTATAGCACCCTTCAATGAGTTACTTGATAAATCCCTGCATTTTAACTTTCTATTAGATTGAGAATTGAGAAAGAAAATGCAAGAGCACAAACAAAGAAACTTCCCAAAGGAAGATAAACACCAATGACTATTATTACTAACAAATTGAACTGAACTTCTTGGAGGCAGAAATAAGAGAGAGGAACTTACAATACATGTAAATAAGAAAGATTTCCAATATCTGATGGAATGCCTCCTTGTAAATAGTTAGCTCTCAAGTACCTATAGATGAAGTCAGATGAAGCATGTCCAAACATTAAAATGAAAGCATGCATGATTATTCACACACAAATCTCAAACAAAACTATACTAATTTTCACTTACAGTGCTCTAAGCTCTGTACAATTGCCAATTTCATTAGGGATAACTCCATGTAAGCCATTCTGATGAAGGGCCCTGATTCATTGCAAACACATTACATCTCTCTACTTTGAGAAGTTAAGGAATTGAAGAGAAACATGTTACTTGTACTACTTACAGTCTATGCAGTCTGCTGAGTTTGCCAATGCTGGGAGATATAATACCTCCCAGTTGCATATAAGGTAGATTTCTGAAGCACAAAAAACAAACAGAGGTGTCAACATATCATTCAAACTCATAATTCTGGAGAGAAATGAAGAAAGTAAGTGCCCTTTAGTTTCAGAAAATAATTATTGATGAAGAAAATTCTCTTTTATTTCTCAAACCGATTTGTAAGAGAAAATGAAGAGTGTGTGTTGCTTACATACATTGAGCGAACTCGTTGTTCCCCAGGATGACAAGTGATACCAGTCCATGAACAATGAGACTCATCAGACTTTATCCAGTTGCTCAGAACATTCCTTGTGTCATTCAAAGTGCTTTTGATCTCCAACAATGTGTGTCCTAAATAGATGAATAAAAAACCAAAAGTTCGAAACTTTAAACGGTGTATTATTTAACCCCATCTTTGAAGAACAGATGTGGTGAAAGCCGAAAGCTAGAAACTTTCCGAGAGGCTCAAATCATTCATCACAAACAACAAACATGAAAACACACTATGATCGATGCCAGTTTATTTTGTGACTCAATGACAACCAAAGACAGTAAATAAAGGAAAGTGAGTAAATAATCAACTAAGAAGCCCCAAACAGAAAAGGATTTAAGTTTAACCCAGAAGCGATTCAAATAAGGTTCTCACCGTCTTGCGTGAGAGCGAGAGAAGAAGGGTATAAATCAATGGTGGAAAAAACCAACAGCATCAACAATAAACGAGCCATTTCCATTCCAGCCTTCAAAATGGAAACTTTTGCTCACAACTTATCTGGGTGGGAGTGGAAAAGTGTCAACAGTGGTGATGATTCCAGTGGGTGGAGTTGTTGTGATGAAAATATGGACCTCAAAGGGTCACCATGATTAAACTTTAAACTAGCAAAGCTAATAATTTGAACTTTTGAAGCATGTAGAGCGAGAAAGCATGTATTAGGAATGCTTCTTTTTCACTCCAATAAATAAAAATTAATATTTACGTGCAAAGGGTGAAGCCAAAATGCAGTCTTTGAAAGTGGCATAAAAAGTGATGCAGAGGGAAGTAGCCGTTCCACTGTGCAAATTCAAACATTCAATTTTAAAGTTATATCATACTCGCGCGTAAGTGGTGAAGAAGAGTACTCGCCAGTGATTATGGAAGATGTGTTACACGTGTGAGGTAGAGGTGGAGTGTATTGGAACTATGAAAACGAGCGCGTGCCCCTGTGCGGTTCGAATTTTAAGAGTAGCTCCGTTTTATAGGGAAAAACGGCGTACAATGTTTGAAAAACATCAACATTTTACATTTTACGAGGTGATTATGGTAAATGGCAGCCTCAAACATGGAGCATCGTTTTGGTGATACACGCCCCGTGAGATGTGACTCTGACCCATCACGTGAGTTTTTCAAATTAAGAACATCGTTTTTTTACCGCTTCACGGTATTATAGGGTAACAATTCATTTGAAAAATATCAAGATAGAAGCTACTTTCTTATGCTAATTAAACTAAAAGCAAATTTATTTTCAATACAATATAATTAAATTAAATTTATTTGCATAAAAGAAGAGTGTTAGAACTCAGAACATATTGAACAGGTAACACATAGCAGGAGAAAATTTTAGTTTGTAACTCTCTTCACTCTGTGTTCTAGAAAAATGCTTGTGAAGTTGGTGTTGAAATGTAAGAGGATATTACAAATGTTATGTTGAAATCATATATTTAAGAAAGAGATTTAATTTAATTGTATTACTTTATTGAATTATTACTGAATTATATGTGGTAGAAACGTGTCTGGTATTTAAGGTACAGGAAAGAAAATAAAATCAAGCAGAAATTGTAATACAAGAAGGCATTTTAAAATGTTCAGCGAGTAGATGGAGGGAAATTTTAATTTGAGTCTCGTTATTCCTAATTCATGAGAATCCACATTGAATTATTCAGTGTTTTTTTTTTTTTTCTTTTTTTCTAGTGCTAAGCTCTGTTTATATGAAGGTTTTTACTTCCTACATATCCACAATTTCTTCGCACATCCCATCAGATTTTCAAATTATCACTTTTCCTTCTGGAAAAGGTGACTTTTAGATTACATGTTGCAGAAACTTTCCAGAATAAAGTTTTCAGAATTTTCAAAATAAGATTTCTGAAATAAATAAAAAATCCAGAATATAATTTCTGAAATAAAAATTATGGAATATGATTTCTGATACAGAATTTTCGAAAAACATAAATCTATTATTGGAATATATCTTTTGGAATGAGATTTCCAAAATCTATATAATATTTTCTAAAATGAATTGTTTTGGAATACTCATGTATTTCAAAAAGAAAATTCCAAAACACATGAAATATATTTTGAAAAATGCTTTTCAAATGATTTTTTTTTTTTTTTGCATTTTCTCTCTTCTTTTCTTGTCTTGTTTTTCCACACTTCTTCTTCTACACCAGCAGGAATATAAGGAAAATAACCAAGTAATAATAGCAACAATATGGTGAAGAGTGTTTGAGTCTTATCTACAATTATTATAGGGATATATAGTTAATAATTAAGAAGATACAGTAGTCTAATATTTTATATAATATTTAACTTTTTATATATTTATATATTAAACGAAATACTTACTTTACTTATAAATAATATATAATTAAATATAAAATTAGATTTAGAAAAAAAAATATTAAAAAAATATGTATCTAGAAATTTAATTTAAATTATTTTTATAAAAGAAATGTATTTTTATAAATAGTGATAATATTACATTTTTTCATTATTTTTAGATTTGATCTGAATGAATATTTGCTCCTGCTTGGTTTGACTTAGTTGTAATTGAATCTAAATATTTGTATCTAAATTTACAACTTAATCTAAATATTTAGATTTGGATTTTAAAAAATCTAATCTAGTTTTGCAAAAAAGAAAAGATTTGAGTCTAAAATTTAATCTATAAATTTGGATTTAGACTAAAATTGGATTGGATATTTAAAAATCCAATTCATGTCATCTTTATTGGTGGGATATTTGAATTTAAATGAGTATAATTAAACTTGTTAAAAAGGATTAGGAGTGATAATATAGTCAATTTTTTGTTTTGACCCAATACGTCATTGATTCGCTAAAAATAGGTCGAATCTATCTGATCAGTCACAAGAGAACAGATTAAAGACCAAAGTTCGCCAATTTTTTCAATTTTTTTTTTTTTTGTAATATTTTGCTATGGTTAAATGGACTAATCCAGTTTTGTAATTTTGGCATAGTTTGGCATTTTTAATATTTTGTGTGTTTATATTGTTACATGCCCTACAGTTTTGTGATTATTTTAGACCAGTTTTGTAAATGCATATTCCTAAGCTATTGGCGATGCATGTTTTAGTTTTTGGCCCAATTTTGTGAAGAGAATATTTGCTTTACCGGTGAAATGGGCTTATATTAAAAACTGTATAATCAACGTGACATCATAATCCTTAGTGGGCTCTGTGTGTTTTCTGGTGGTTCACATGCACTATCTAATTATAATTGAGTTAATCCTTTTTAGTTAAAAATTGCATGGTGTGTGTAAAGCCTTACTTACTGAGAAACAAAACAAGGAGTAAAACAAGTTGGTGAGATGCATTTTTCTTTTTCCTATATACAGCCTGCAGGTTGGATTGGTGAGATGCATTTTTTTTTTTCCTATACACAGCCTGCAGGTTGGATTTTTTAGTTTGTTTTCAAATTGGGAGCTTCTCCATGCACCCCCAAAGAATCTACGGTACCCCAAAAATGACCAAATTGACCTTAATTAATTTTTCACCTGTCTCGGTGGTTGAGACAATTAAATCGAATTTATTGTGCCTCGCTGGTATTTACAGTGTTGCACCCCCAATTCTTGTATTTTTCCTTCCTCCGTTCTCTTTCTTCTTCCTCTGTTTTCTTTCGTCCGTTGTCATTATTATTCTCAGAGTAGTGGTCTAGCTTTCTCTCTTTCATTTTCATTTGAAAGTGCTTTTGCACCGGTAGTGGTCCCTGCTTTCGTTCTGTGTGAACTGGGTTGCTTCAGGTGGTCCAAACTTTGCAAGGTCATCCATACGTGCTTCAAATTCCTTATAGCTTTCTTCGTTCTTTACATGTACCAGGTTAGTATTGTCGTTGATGTTTTTATTAATGGTTCTTTGAAATCTTTCTCTGTTGCATGCAGTTATTTTCATTAGTTATATTTCATTTTGTGATGATAACTGATGTTCAATGAAATCTGAAATGGATGTCGTGGGTTTTTCACTGAATTGGATGCTGAAATCCGTTTTGGAGAACTGTGAAACGGATCTCGACATTCGTTTCACTAAATTTTTTTGAAAAATATAATGAAAGGAATGTCGAGATCCATTTCCCACTTCTCCGAAATGGATTTTAACATTCGTTTTCGTTTTATATTACTTTTTTTACCAAACAAATGTTGAAATCCGTTTCGGAAAAGTGTGAAATGGATCTCGACATCCATTTCATTAAATTTTTTTGAAATCTGTCAATGAAACGGATGTCGAGATCTGTTTCACACTTTTCCGAAACGGATTTCAACATCCGTTTCTGTTTTATAGGGCTTTTTTTTCGAAAACGGGTGTCCAGATCCGTTCCAGAGAAGTGTGAAACGGATCTCGACATCTGTTTCATAAATTTTTTAAAAAAATTTAATAAAATGGATGTCGAGATCCGTTTCACACTTTTCCGGAACGGATTTCAACATCCGTTTATGTTTTCTAGGGCTTTTTTTCCAAACAGATGTCCAAATCCGTTTCAGAGGAGTGGGAAACAGATCTCGACATCCGTTTCATTAAATTTTTAAAGAAATTTAGTGAAACGGATGTCGAGATCCATTTCGCACTCCTCTGAAACAGATCTGAACATCCGTTTCAGAGTTGTTTTTTTTTTTTTGGTTTTGCT
>Ga0214545_1007568_pt1 | contig 18029 bp, 11 predicted proteins | sample CNSS4metaG_FD_160064 | JGI IMG/M metagenome (GOLD analysis project Ga0214545, IMG submission 160064) | Root nodule microbial communities from cowpea collected in UCLA plant growth center, Los Angeles, California, USA - CNSS4 | ecosystem: Host-associated > Plants > Roots > Nodule | place: USA...
AATTTAGTAGTAAAAGTCATTTTATTAAGTCATTTTTAATAATAAAAAAAATTAGTATAACATTCAAACCAATAGAAATTTTGGTTTAAAATTAGTAAGAGACAATATTGTTCTATTTAAAAAAAATTAACAAAACATGAGTACTTAATAAAAAAGTAATTAATAAAGTAATATGTTAAAGAGTCATTTTTAATAAAAAATATTAGTATAACATTTATATAAATAATAAATTTGGTCTGAAATTGAGAGGAACAATATAAATATTAAAAAAAATTGGGACAAAATTGAATAAGATACACATACTTAGGTACTAAATTGAAACAAAAAGACATATATGGGGACTAAATCGAAATCAACACAATGACATCTTATAGTGACACTAACACGTGGCATTGCAATGCCACGTGACACTGACAATGGCATGTGTCACACACAGGGACTTGACACGTGGCATTTTTTTTTCAAAAAATTTAAAAAAAAATTAAAAATTTAAAAAAAATTTAAAAAAAAAACAAAAAAAAACCACATACTGACACGTGGCACGTTGACTAACGGTGTTAGTCAACTCTGTCTGAAAGGGACCTAATTGAAGCACTTTTTCAAAAGTTGGGATGCAATTGACACTTTTTTTAAACCGGGTACCTATTTGACACCCTAGCCCCAAAGTGGGTACTATACAACTAATTATACCTTTTTGAAACTTGTATAAAGCTTTCTTAAAAAGGTAGGTAGAGTTTTAAAATATTTTCCATTTAAAATTTTAATACAATAAATTCATATATAACATTACAATGAGACACACAAAAAGTTGTTGGTTTCTAATATTTAATGTTATTTAATGACGAAGACATTTATTTTTGAGAAGTTGCTGAGAGGTTGAAAAATATACCTTGAAAGTAGTGTTGGAAGAAACTAAATTATTGTTTTAATTCTTCTTAACATTTTTATATTTTTGAAAGATGAAAAGGAGATTTTGAAAAATATAAATATATTCTTCAGTAAGCTAGGTAAAAATAAACAAAGTCTTAATTTTTTATTTGATAATTAAATACATTTAAGGTAAGTAATTTTATTTTCATTAATTAATATTGTTATTAATTATTAAGAAACTATTAACTGATCGAATTTTAAGAAAAGTGTAATATGTAATGACTATTTTTAAAATGAATTAATAAAATACATAATTTTTCTTTAGAAGAGGAGAAAATATTAATACTTATATAAAAAATATTTGTTAGTTATAAATCTTTCTTCTACTTTGAACTTTTTAAAAGTCTATGTTATCATTAATAAGACAAATTCATGGAGTCAGAACTTTATTTTAATTTTGTTTGTTCAAAAATTTAAAAACTTGGATTATGCCTTTATAATTTGTATTTATTATAAAAATAAAATGTAGTTTATGATTTGCATTTTCTTCACTATAAAAATTCTCAAATAGTAAATATTATCTTATATCAAATAAGATTAAATATTATATTTTAAAGTATTCACTCTCGATGCAACAAAACATTTCAGTTGTGTAATATCCATAAATTTCACACAAAATCCTAATTAATTTATTATATTACAATTTTTAATTAGATTTATTTTATAAAAATTAGCTACCTTCTCTAAGAAACTTTGTAAAGGTTTCTAAAATTGTTATTTTGTCATATTTATTTCAAAATATTAATTATGAAGACCACCAATTATGTATTTTTTGGGACAATGCACTCTCCCACCGCATTAAATGAATGTTGTATCTTCCGATACATGCCTTCTCCAAGACTTAAATTGTTATGTTGTCATATTTACTTCAAAACATTAATTATCAAGACCACCAATTGTGGTTTTTTTTGGACACAATGCACTCTCCAACTGCATTAAATGGATGTTGTATTTTCCAATACATGCCATCTTCCAACCTCTGTCAAACATAAATGTTCTACACTAAGATAAAATTTTTGCCACATAGGTTTGGTGCTCTTGTGTTCTTTGCAATTTCTAGATGTTTTAGGCACACATTTGCATCTTCAACAAATATCTTTTGGCTACCTCACTCTTGTCAAACATTCACCATTTTTATCCTTTTAAGAATCACTATAGGTGTGTTCTGTGAAGAAGAAGAAAATCTGGAAGAACAAAAGACAAAAACACAAAAATCATATAGAAAGATGTACACGAAAAAAAATAGTGAATCAAATATGACGTAAAGAAAAGTCAAAGTTTCAATAACTTAAACAAAACATAACCCAAAACAAATAGATAAGAAAAGAAGGAAAAAATAGTAAGTTGAATCTAATGCAAAGAAAAACCATAATAATAAAAAACAAAAGCTTTAAAAGGTTAAACAAAAAAGTATCCAAAAACAAAAATTAAAAAAAAAATCATATTCGAAGATGAAAAGAAGGAACCATCCTTTTTATTCGTCTTATAGAAATTATTATAGATATCAATTTATTCAACAATTGGATCATTGAGGTTACCGTACTATTAGTCTAGGTTTTATCTTTTTAACAATACGTAATATATCTGGAGTAGTATGGGCTAATGTAGCATGGGGATCATATTAGAATTGGAATCCAAAGGAAACTTGGGCTTTTATTACTTGGACTATTTTTGCAATTTATTTACATAGTAGAAAAAATAAAAAAATTGGAATTTAGAAATTCTTCAATAGTGGCCTCCATGGGCTTTCCTATAATTTGGATATGTTATTTAGGGATAAATCTTTTAGGAATAGGACTATATAGTTATGGTTCATTTACACCTAATTAATTCAAAAAAATTCACAAATATTGGGAACATTCTATAGAATAAGAAAAAAAACTCCCAAGAATTAAATCAGATGAAAAAAAAATAGACTTTAACTATACATTAACATAGTTGAAAAAAAAAAGATTGAAGGAGAGAAGCATAAAAAAAATAGTAAGTTGATTTAAATGCAATGTAAAACTCAACTTTAACATAACAAAAAGGAAAAAAATTTCGAAGAACAAAGTGAAGAAGGAGAAGAACCCAAAAAATAGTGGGTTGAATATGATGCAAACAAAACTTAAATGGTTTAAAAAAAATGTATCCCAAATGAAAAAGAAAAAACAAAGATGGTAGAAGAAAAATTAAGTTTTCACAAAATCTGAGATTTAAAAAAAAATAAACTGAGATTTAAAAAAAATGGAAGAAGAACAAACCTTCTAAAAAAGATATTCGTACTTATGCTTGATAGCCTTGTCGTTGGTTCTAAAGAGATCTTCAGTCTTATCCTTTTTGAAGATTTAATTCATTTAAAAAAAAATTAAAAAAAAAGGATGATGTTAGTCCTTCTAGTAAAAATCAAACTTTTTAAAATCTGGGAGATGATCTATGTCTTTCTGCCAATAAAAATTAAACCTTTTCATCTCGAGGCACACTTGCATCTCAATATTTTTTCATCTTTAAAACAAAACAAAGTTAAACAAAGAATCATAAACAAAACACAAAAATCAAAGGTAGTTTGCATCATCACAGAACAATAAGCTATGGTGTTCTTCAAACAAAAGATTCTACCTTTATTGTATTCTTCATCCATCTGGTAGAAAGCATTCATCTATCGGAGAAAAAAAACATAAAAAATATTCAGATTTGGGAGAAGAAGAAAAAATCTCGAGAAGAACAAAAACTTATACCTTTATTATGTTCTTGGAATGGTTCATCATCCATATGCTAAATAACATTCATTCATCATAGAAAAAACATAAAAAAGTATTTAAATATGGAAGAAGAAGAAGAAGAAGAAGAAGAAAAGATCCGCAAAAAGAATGAAAGTTTATAACTTTATTGTGTTACCTTTATTTTGTTCTTCAAATCGTTCATCTATGTGGCAAAAAACATTCATTCATCAAAGATTCAAACTTTATTGTGTTCTTCAAATATTTGATCCACTTCGTAGAAAATATACATTAATCAGTAAAAAAAAATCAAACTATTCATATCTTACAGAACAACAAAAGATGTGACACAGTCTAAAAATTTCGTAACTTTATTCTCGTCTCCAAAGAGTGAAAGGTACAAAGATTGAACCTTTATTATGTTCTTCAAACATTTGATCCACGTCGCAGAAAATATACATTCATCAGTACAAAAAAAACATCAAAACCATTCAGATCTTGCAAAAGAACAAAAGATTTGGCATAGTCTCAAAATTTTGTACCTTTAATGTCGTTGTCAAAGAGTGAAAGGTTGAAAGATTCAACCTTTATTATGTTCTTCAAATCTTTGATTCATCCCCAAAAAATATACATTCATTAGTATAAAAAAAACATCAAAACCATTGAGATCTTACAGAAGAAGAAAAGATTGGGCACCTTCGTAGCTTGTGCAGCCATCATGGTTAGTGTTGTGGTTCACGCGGAATGGGTGTGCTTGACGATGAGTTGAAGTTCACGGAGAGTGAAAGAAGAGCGTAAGAAGAGAGAATGAGAGAAAAGAGTAAGAAGAGAGAGTGAGAGAAGAGGGTAAGAAGAGAGCCCGAGACTTGAAAAAAATGAGGGTTTCCGATTTATTTTTTGAAACTTCAAAATTATGAGAGAGTGACACCTACTCCTTTTAACCTGTTTTAGAATGAAAATTTTGAATTGTAGTAGTTCATAAATAGTATTTTATTGAAAAACTTGCCATTTGTTAGTTCTCAATTGTAATAGTATTAGATTTGGTATTTGAACTCAACCTCTAATGGGTTGAAGAACACTATAGTTGATGACAAAAAAAGATCTTAAATGGTAATGGAAGGAATCTATATGACTAAAGGGACCTTATTTACTAGACCTTATACCTTTAATGAGGATGATTGTGGCTATTGGAAGGATATAATGAAAATGTAGTTAAACATACACATTAAAATTTGTGGGAAATTGTTGGGAATAGTCCAAGTGTGAGTCAAAGTTACACCTTGGATAGAATAGACAAAGTTAAACACTATATAAGATCAAAGACCCATAACACCATTGCCTTAAGGTTTTGGGGTAAAAGTGGTGTCTAATTCCTTATATGTGTAAGACCAATGTCATATATATAGAACCACAATCTCTCAAATGACTACAACCCTATAACCATATATGTGAAATATATCATATGAAAAGGAAAAAAAAAAGGGACTCACCTATATAAGGTCAAAGGCTCATAACACCATTACCTTAAGGTTTTAGGGTTAAAATGGTGTCAAAAGCCTTATATGTGTAAGACTAATGTCATATAACTATATAGAATCACAATCTCTCTATAACTATAACCATAATACACATGTGAGAGAATATATAAACCCATAAGAAATTATTGATATTTTGGTGTTTAAGCTAGAACCAAAGTATATTAAAAAGGAATACAATATTCTTTAGTTTAATGTCAAGACAAACTACATTATAATTATTACGAAAATTTAAAATAATTAATGATTCAAGTAGCTATAGGATGCATTTCATATTACCAATGAGATTGGTTGGATAATTGTAGCTTTTGCCCACATGTTTGTTCCTCATGTTGCAGTGCCTATTTTATCTCAGTGTTTATCTCCCAGCAACGGTTGCAGTGCGTATTTTAAAAGCATTTAATATTTTAAGACCATTTTAACAGCAACACATGATTTAATTATAATTGGGAACACTGTTGTATAATTTAATTAATTACTAGCTTGCTATGTTTAATTACATGTCTCTGTTTTTTTTTTCCTGAGGATTTGGCTTTTAATTATTAACATGAATTGCACACTACCTAGCTACAAGTTTCAAGGAGCTGGTTGTCGTTCCGACATGAAACAAGGCAATAAGTTATGAGTCACAACCCCATAACCAACTACCCCTTCCCCGGTCTCCTTTGTTTCTGTGCCTTTTTATGGTGTCCTATTTTTATATTTATTCATACCTCCTTGTTTCTTTCACAAGCTTAGGATTAAATTCATAGTTAGTGCTTGTGTATAAATGTATGTACATAACTAAACTAGGGATTCAGTGATAAATATAAGGCTGACATGTACGGTGTTAATTTTATAAACTTTTCGTGCATGTGTATATGTATATATATTCACAAAAATAAAGTTGATGTTTGAAAAATATATCAGGTTAAATGTTTGCCCTGGTCAGGAGGGGATCTTAAGAGGACCAGAGGAGCATGGCCCCAAACTTTTTTATTTTTCTAATTTTAAAATTATATGTATATATATTAAAAAAATTAATGTTTTTGAAATTTTTAAATTATATGTGATGTATGAATTAATTAGGTATCTTTCTTTTATACAAACATAATATTTAATGTCAGTAAATAACAAAACATAAAATCAGACACAAATAGAGAATAAAAATATTTATTAAGATATTTTCTATTTTATGTTTCATTGTTTTCTAAATTTTTCAAGAATTATATTCATCTCCTATTATCACATGTTTTTTTTTTTTTGTTTTTGCAGACAAGATAGAAGTTAGACACACATAAATTATTTTTTATGTCATTTCTTATTTATTTTCTTTTATTCTTGAAAAAAATAAAAAAGATAATTCTCTTTTATATCACTTGATACTTAAATATTAGTTTAATAGTTAGCATTATCTTTTATCTCATGAGCTTTTTGTATATTCATTTGTATATTTTATGAGCCTTTTATTAGACTATGATAAATTATTTTTTGGTTTTAAACTTAGAAGAAAAAAGAGGTATATTGATAAAGAGATAATTAGTTTAAAAATTCAGTCCAAAATTTCATGGTTGATGAAGAATTTATCAACTATTATTGAATTATGTCAATCTTTGACAAGAACAAACAAATTAAAGACATTTTACTTTTTTGGTCGTCTAATTCATTTTATTTTAACTCTTCATGTATCATTTTCTACAATGTAGATTATCAAAATAAGATTGTGAAATAAAATGAAGGAAGAATTTCATGACCACAATATGTTTATCACATTGAAAAAGGAATAACTGGAAATTTGTGTTCTTATTCAATTATTGATGAGTTCAAAAATGTTTAGTATATATTATTCAGGCTTCCCAAAATTATTGGTTAAGATCCGCTACTGCTCCCGCGGTATTATTTATGTCTCATGGATAGTAATGCCAACACCCAATTTCGTCCGGACAAATAAAAATATTTTTAAAAACACCCAAAAATTATCTGTTAATTAAAAAGGGATAAAAAATAAATTGTCTTAAAAAAAATAATAAAATGGATTAAAAAAGGTTTTTGGGTCAAAGGCAGAAATCATGAGGGGGGTGGGCGATATGTAAAAAGAAATCGTAGGGGTGCAACACGTTTTCAACTGAAATTGTTTGGGGGGCACATTTTCTAAGTTGTAATCGATTACTTTCTGATGTAATCAATTAGTGAATGAGTTGCAGTATTTATGGGTTAAATGTAATCGATTACTTTCCGATGTAATCGATTACTAAATGAGTTGCAATATTTCTGGGTTAAATGTAATCAATTACAAAGTTATTGGAATCGATTACAGTCATAATTTTTACAAAAAAAAAGGTTCATTAAATTTTAATAGGATACAAAAGCAATCATACTAATTTTAATTGATTTTAAAGAGTTTTGTAATCCATAAGAGAATAAAGTATATGAAATTTTAATGGATGAACACATAAGATATGGTAATGTCATAAAATTTGTGTTAATTTGACATTTTGGAAGTGACCACAACCACACCACCAATCATTTAATTTGACAGTGAATGAGATTGGTTTTGGCCGATATTGATGGGGGTCGATATCTCTTGCACCTCGAATTCAGAATTATCTCAATCGTAGCGTTGAACATGACAATATGCGGGTTTCTAGTGATTTTGTTGGAGTAAGGTAGTGACGTCTTCTGGATATTGATGACATGCTCTTAACATGGAGTCTTCCTTCAAACCACGTTCAACAAACTACACATTTGTGTTTTGAAATGTTATTTTCAAGAGTGCACAAATGGGCAATGATCGAGCCCCCTAAAGCATAGAGTTCATGCACTCCGTCAAGTTTGTTGTTATGTGGGTGTACCTTCGTCCCCCATTGTAACATCCTTACTAGAAATTACTTAATTAAAATAAATATAGAAAAATCAATCGACATAATTTTATTATTCCCAAACGCGAGAAAATTCAAATTCTTTTCTCAACTCACCATAATTTAAATATAACTAAATAATAATCTTATTACAAGTTTTTAAAATCCAACATAATGCAATAACATCATAAAAATTCCTATATCAAGAACCCCTAAGCTAGCCCTCCCTCTATCTCTATGCATCGCCAGTATCACCTGTAGTATCATCTGCTCCAGTGTAAAAAAATACATGATCATCGCCAATTACAAACAAAAAGGGTGAGCTTATAAACAAGAATAACATATAATAAACATAATAAAATCAATACACCCATCTAATTTATCCTAGTTAGTTCTTGGCCAAGTCCTTAATACCCCAAGGCTTTTCAACCTTCAATTCACACAACATAGTTAGCCATGGACTCAGGATTTATGATGCTCACACGAACCTGCCCACTCGTGGTCCTGTTTTTACGAACCTACCCGCTCGTAGTCCTACTCTACGAACCTACCCGCTCGTAGTCCTACTCTACGAACCTGCCCCCCCCATAGTCCACTAACTACGTACCTCCCTGCACGCAACATCTCTCAAGTGTGAGCACAAAACATACGAACCTACCTCGCTCGTATCCCAACACGAGAGTAACTGGATATGAACCTTCTCGCTCATATCACCACGTGTTAACCACCATCCATGAACTTACCCACTCATGGCACAACATCTCCTGATCCAAGTTCGCATCAAAGCGTACAACCAACAGACCTAAAAACCCAAGCCTGCAACCATATCGCCTGGCTTGAAACACAAAACTGCATTATTCTCGCTTAGGCTAGAAGCCTTCGCTCAAGCGATCAGGCATGTCTCGCTTAAGCTAGGCTCTCTCGCTTGAGCGAGCGCGTTATAATGGCTTAATGCAAAGTCTCTCTTAGGCGAGACCTTCTCGCTTAGGCAAGATCGCCCTTCACCTAGAAACAAAGTCTCTCGCCTAGGCGGTGAGTAAAGTAGAAACACACGACATTCTACGATTTCTTGCTTAGGCGAGGACCTCTCGCCTGAGCGAGATACTCTGTTGCCCAAAATAGGGCTCTATGCCTGAGCGAGATGCTCTGTCGCCCAAAACATGGGCTCTCCGCTTGAGTGAGATGCTTGAGCAAAACTAGGTTCGAGTCTCTACTATTTTCGCTTAGGCGAGCCTTGCTCGCTTGAGCGAGAATAGCATAAGTCTTCCCTATTCACGCACGCAGACACCAGAAACAATGCCCAAAACCACATACCAACATTACCACGCAATCTAAACAGTGCACAAATCTTATGAACATGATTTAGACCCAATTTAATCATCAAAATTTGAGATTGAACCATAAACAATCATACCGCACGAAAACCCTCATTATATTCATACCAGAGTATAAGATGCTTTTCAAACAATATCAAAAACAACAAACCTCAAATCCCAACACATAAAGCACAAAAATTCATGACATGCAAACATAAAATCATGAGAGCAGGCTTCTTAATCATAAACACGAAATAGCTCTCCTTACTTGGTTTCGTTTGCACATAATCATCAACACAAAATAACTCCCCTTACTTGGTTTCCTTTGCTTAAAAATTGAAGGTTGATAGTTCTTCTTGACCCAAAATGGCTCCCCTCAATGCTCTCACAATTCTGCTCCTTTGATTCACTCCAAATCATTATGGGTTGTTTTTCCCAGCCTCCTTTGGAGGCCCATTGTCACTAGGGTTTCCCTACCCTTTCATATTCTGGCCATAAATATATTGGCAAAAATAAAGAAGTTAATTTCGTTCTTAGCAAGGTTTGAACCCACATCCACTCAATCACAAAGCAAATGCACAACCAATTCAACCAATCATGTTTCGTGATAATTCTTATAATTTTAGAATTACATTATCACTACTCACATTCAATCATACCCTTAAAACAAACAAAGTAAAATATCACACAATTGGCATACATAAGACTTGAACTCAAGTCCTCTCACACAACTAAGTACTCTTAACCACTTGAGTTAGTACTTTTCCACATCACAACAATTAACATTAAATGTCATAAAGGCTTCTACTACCCGCATTTATTAAATAATTATTATTTAATTACTTAAATTTATCGGGTCTTACACCCATCATAAGCCAAAGACCACTTGTAAAAGGGGATTTTATCAATCCAAGCTACTACTTGCGGGAATTGGGACCTCATAGCTAAAATTTTTGCTTGCACTGTAGGTTGTTTGACTTCATAAGCTGTTAAAAAGAATTAAAAAATTAAATGAAATAATATTTAGTTTGAAGGAAAAAAATTGTGCATATAGAGTGTAAGATTAGGAAAATGTAGTACCCAAGTTAATGAAATCTTTCTTCATATTCGCATTTTTGAACCTGTTGTTGAAGTTGAAAGCCATATGATGTATGCAGTAGACAAAGTGAATATTGTCTGATTCCCAGTCAACTTCTTTTGAGCGTAGGGTTGACTAAATGACATTGCCCCTATTAGTAATTAGGCATAGATTTGGTTGAGGAGTTACATGCTCTCGTAGTAGTTGAAAAAACCAAATCAATGCCTTTTTTGTCTCACCTTCTACTATTGCAAATGCCAAAGGAAATGTTTCTATTTCCATCATGAGAAATTGCAGTTAGCAAGGTCGCATGATATATGCCTGTTAAAAATGTTACATCCACTTGAACAACAAGTTTACAATACTTAAAACCTTCAATGCATGGTCCAAATGCCAAGAAGCAACATTCCATAATGTATGTGGATGTCGCATCCTCACCATCAACATTAACTAGAGGACTGGAAAGTTGGAAAATTGTCCCTGGATTAGTGTGTTGGGCAGCTTGTAACCATCTGGAAACTTCATTATAAGATTGGTCCCAATTGCCATACTCCATGGTAATTTCTTTTTCCATCACTATTCATGCTCTTCTATATGTCATAGTATATCCATAACGACTTTTTATGTCTGCGACCAAGCTTTTGATGCAAATGCTTGGGTTCTTCCAGACCAAATGAAAAACAATGGAAGAAATTTGAGTCGAATCCAGATTGCAGTGATCTTGTGAAATTAATGTAAAGAAACATGTATGTCGACCGTCAATGGACTTGATTTCTCAATGATGTCTGATTTTGCTGTAACTAGCCCTCAAACGCCATTGACTTGTTGTAATGGATGCATTGTGCAACGTAAAGATGGGGTTTCGATTCCAAAACATTCAAGTTGTATCCATTGGTAATGTGATAATGTTTTATTGTAGATACTGTTGCCTCTTTTGAATCGAAGTGCATCTGTTCCCGTAGTACGACTTCCACATTTGGATTGTAATCCATAGTAGGGATTGGAACAATTTCTTGATGGTCTAGATTGTATTCATAAATGTCATCAGAACTAAACTTATCCACGATGTCTGGAATGACAGGTTCGTCTTCGATTGGATTAGACGAAAAAGATCCTCCATAATTCCATGAACTCATTATGCTAATGTTCATGTGGAAATGGGTTATAAGAGATAAGAGATCTGAACTTTGCCATGTATGCAGAGAAAATTTGGTAGAAGAACAAATGGTGGCTTGGTTCAATATATAAATAGTAAAAAGCAAGTTCACATAGCATTAATTACAAAGGAATATGAGGATCTGGAACCAAAATAGACGGATGGGAGGTGTGTAAAAAGAAAAAAAATAAAAAAAACAAAAAACTTAAAAAAAAAAGTGTCCCCTCCAAGATGTTTTCTCTCAAAAACGTAGGCCCCCTCACGTTTTGTCCTTACAAAATGTCACCTACCCCCACGTTTTCCATATGCACCCCCTGCCAACACCACGCCATTACTCTTTCACATTTTCTCCTGCCACAATACTATTCACACTTCACGCCTTCCACATTATGCATTCACGTTCCCTGACAGTTTGAAAATAATGAAGGAATCTCTGCCTATTTTTATTCACGCATATACACAAATGGGTTCCATTGCAAAGATTCTATGATCTCCATTATTCATTGAAATTACAATGTGTGGTTAAAGCAATTTGGCAGTTGGAAATATATGTATGCGTGTTGGAGAAATAGGTGCCTATGGGAGAGATAGAGTATTGGAAAAGCTTGGCTTATGTGACAGAAAGATGAAAAGGCAGCAATGTCATTGATTGGTGATGAGTCCAAATATATTATAATGTATCATGGTGTATGAGTATCTTCTAAAACATGCATAAATAAGCATCGCCTTTGCACCATGGGAAACAAAACATAGAATCTTTCCCATACTCCAAGTTGTATTTCAAGTTGCAGTAGCTACTATTAGCGTAAGGAAAAAAAGATTTATAATTAACATCCGTCAACTTCATCAGTACGGTTAGATTTATGAATGTATTTTGTTTAATATTTTTTTCATGTTAAGTTGATGAAGTGTGTTGTTAATGGTTTTATTTTGTTTTTTTACGTAGTTCATTATGGCTGAAAACAACAACCTTCCAGCAAACATGTCAATCTTGCGTCATCAAGACGACCACATTATGAACTAGATTTGGCAAGGAAACGAGAGAGTACTTCGGCTAAGACGACATTCAATTTGGATTTTGAAACATACTGATCAGATTGATCTTAGGGTCATAATGTTAATTGATCAAGCTGGTTTTGACTATGTTTTAAAGATGGATAATATGAAGATTAACCACCTCATGGTAACCACACTTTGCGAAAGGTGGAGGATTGAAACTGACACTTTCCACATGCCATTTGGCGAAACAACTGTCACTTTGGAGGATGTTTCACTCCAATTGGGGGTGCCAATAGATGGTGAACTCGTCACTGGTTCTAGTTTTGGGAACCTGATAGAACTTTGCAAAAAATTATTGGAAAATATTTCAACCAAAAATATGTTCACAAGTAATCAAATAAAGTTGTGGCTAAATACCGGATTCCGAGAAATACCAGCTGACGCAAACCTAAGAAGAATTAGACAGTGTATGCACACGCTCACATCCTCATACTAATTGGCAGTATGTTGATGCCAGATACATCAGCTAGTCTCGTGCATTTTATGTATTTGCCATTGTTAAGAGACTTGGCTAATGTTTCAAACTTTAGTTGGGGATCAATAGTGTTGGCTTGTTTGTATCGTGCATTGGATCACGATACTAAGTTCCAACAAGACAACATCGGTGGATGCATGTTACTGATGCAGTGTTGGGCATGGGAAAGATTCACATGTATCTCTCTAGAAATACAACCAATCATAGATGACGAGATTGAGGCTGGCCTTTCGTTCCCCCTAAACGTAAGGTGATGTTGATTAACATGTTTCATCTCCCATGACCAAACAACTGTGGTCGAGTTTCAAAAAAAAATTGATAAAATTCAACCAAAACAGGTTCATTATCACCATTACTCCACTAATTTTTTGTACATATTTGCTTTGTTTTTCTTGATGTTTAATATTAACCTTAATTTTTGCAGTTCTTATAGACACCATATCGATAACCACTGGTTAGTTGCTTAATCATCATAAATGTTTCTCCCATAAGTCAGGCATTGGTTCCTCATATATGTTTTGCGATTGTGGAATTTTACCAAGTTGACCGGGTCGTCAGACAATTTGGTTGGCGATAAAGCATCCCAGCCGACCTGATTAACCTGGATGCGGTTCACATAATTGATCTTCGAGGAAGGGCGGACAAAAATTGGAGACAATACCATCATCGGTATATAATACTATAGAATAATCATCACAATTCCGTTGTTCAAGGCGAAACTTTCAGCAAGAGTGACCATCTGCGTGATAACTTTCCGTACATGCAATGGAACATCACTCATATCATTCGTTACATTTTGCCTATTGCCCAATCATCCGATGATGAAGTGAAAATTTAATATTTTTCGTATTTCATAATTTATAATTTGTATTATTGAATTTCAAACATGCCAATTAATTATTGTTCCTGTATCATATGATATGCCTAAACAATATCATGATCTGCCTTCACACCACCAGCTTCGTACGAATATGCCCTTTTCTGGCCTCCTTCACTCACAAAATCTGACTCCATGTTATGGAAATTGGGATCAAAGAATGCAACCTCCACCATCGTCTCATCAAGTTCCCACTTCGTATGGTTTTTTCCTACCGCCATCTACCTTTGGAGCGGGTCCATCCCATTTTTATGGTGGTTTTTCTGGTCCACAATTTTCAAGTTGTGGGGGTGGTCCATCACAAATTTTTGGGACATCATCAATGACTCCACCAAGGGCATACCGAGGGTCTTCATGTTCACAACAATATTACAGACCAGAAATATTATTTCATGCTTCGGATGAAGGTTCTCAATTCGTAGAAGTGGAAGAAACTGATGACGAAAGTGAGTCACCCCCCTCCTCCCCTACAACACGAAAGATGACCACGATGACCCACACGAAGGCCACCATGCGGAACAGGGGGCCATCGTTGATTAATGTAATTGTATAATAAAATTATCTCATTGTGGGACCTTCATGTGCTTTGATTTTATATTATTTAAATTTGACCACTTCATATGTACGTTTGCAAAGCAATAAATATTTTTTTTCTCTTAACTCAATAATGGTACCATTATGGTTATAAATAGCACCCTCCCTGCACTCTATCAATTGCAAATATTCAAGTCTCCAACACTACCATTCCTTGCCATCTCATTCCACCTTTTCGTTCTGAATTCATAACCCAAACATGGATAATTTTTCCACTGAAATGTTTGGCATCACCGAGTCCCAAAATTTTACCAATTCTTACATAGCGGCCTTATTCGCAAATCGAGAAATGAAACTCTGTGAGGATTGGATGAAGTTCATATGTGAGAGTCCAAAAATATTTTGCATTCCATCCAACTGCACATACAACGTGCTGAAACAAAAAGTCTATGCAACCATTCCATGCCCTTCAAACACATCCATAAACAACCTCTACTTCAGACGACCTGTAACATTCCCACCGAATATTACAGGTTTAAATAATAATATAAATAAATATTAAATACGAGTAAATTAATAAAATCTCATTTCCCAAAAGCGCGGGAAATTAAAACTTTATTTCAATTATAAAGTATCTCAATTCACCTTATAAAATAAATTATAAAATAAATCCATGTTCATAAAACCAAAGTTACAATTTGTAAAATTCCATAATAAAACAACTCTACAAAATTTCCCAGCTGTCTCTAAGCCTCACCGGATCCACCTGCAACATCATCTGCTCGAGTGTACCGCATACACAATCATCGTCAAACACAAGCAAATAGGGTGAGCTACAATAAAATAATCATATATAAGCATATACATTCATCATAATCACACCAAAAGAAACCCATCCTCTGATTCCATAACACATGGCCACCACCATGTCAATCGTGTTTTACATCTTCTAGTGAGTACCTCAAGATGTTTTGTTGCCACACCTATCAACCACAACTAATAGAGCACGTGCGAGAACCATGCTACAGATCATACACCGTAACGCCAGGTGGAGTTCCCAATACGAATAATATTCGTAACGTCCCAAGACTACCAAACTCGTCAGGTTAATACTGAGGAGGGCAATCTAACTGGACCTATTCGTCCACGTCGCTACGTGCACACTCATACCGGCAACACTCGTCAACCCGAACCACAACTCAAGAGTTCCTCGTGCTCATCCGTCATCCTGAGCCACAACTCAAGAGATGTCATTCTGAGCCACAACTCAAGGAATGCCACGTGCTTAACCCCTATCCCGAGCCACAACTCAAGGGATACGTTCCGAGTCACAACTCAAGGAACACCAGCAAGCCGACCTTTAAGATATCCTAGAAGCTTTGTAGATCACGCACCTCAAAGCAATCAAGCACCTTTGTTTCACCACATCCCCTGGCACAATACACGAGGTGCCTAGCGCACCATGCTTCCAGACCGCCTGGCAGGGGATGCGTACCGTTAGGTGCCAAGCGCCTCAGTTCTCCCAGCCTCTACAACTATCGCTTGGCGGGACGTTCTCTACCGCCAGGCGCCACGCGTGCAGGTTGCCCTCTGAATTTTCCGTTATCGCCTAGCGATTTGCACATTATCGCTAGACGCCATATTAGTATTTGTACACTACAACTTCTGGTTTAGGTTAAGTTGTCATATCCTTGCACAATTATAGTGCCTACAATGCCTTACCATCATCATAATTCCCAAGTTAGTACTTCTAATTAACATCAAGCTATTAGTCATCCTTAGTATCACTTAATCCCAATTTAATCCTATGTCTTCTAAAACTGATATGAACACAACTCGCCATTAAATTGGAACGCTACTGATATTACCGTCAAAATTCTCGCAGCCACTCAAAGAGGGTTGTCTCTACGATGGCGCCTAGCGGCAGGCCCCGAGCTACTAGGCGGCACATGCACTTTTGGGCAAATTCCCAGAATTCTTGCACCTGCAACCACCCTCTACCATTTTCTGATACTTTTCCTTGCCTATCTTCGCTGTTTCGTAATTGAGCATGATAGCCGAGACCCAAATATTCAAACTTAACTATATCCATCACAATTTCAATACCAATTCACAATATTCATCCTCGAATCATAAAAACCCCCAACTATTCAACCCTAAAAGGGCGTTCATAGCAATTTTATCAAATTTAACCTCCAACCATATGTAATTAGACAATGTAACACATCAAATCCTTAACAATTACTTAGGACTTCCTTTTTCCCCCAATCAGAATCACCCCAGAACGCACAAAATATCAAAACCGAGTTAATTCGACTTGTGTCGCCTAGTGGGTACTCATCACCGTCAGGCAATTCATCAAGGAAAACCTAGAACTAGGTTACAGGCTTGTGTCGCGTGATGGTACAGGGCTTCACCGCCAGGCGGTTCCTCATAGGAACCCAGCAAAACACATAAAAGGGTATGCATCGCCTGGCGAAAGTTCATGGCCAGCCAGGCGGATTTTGGGAATTTCCAGAAACATGAAATTTAAACAATGTAAAAGGGTTCATGCATAAACACAATATATTTATCATACAATTCATGTTTAAACCTAAAAATTAATGTGTAAAACTCCCCTAACCTGGTTTCCTTTGCTTAAAAATGGATACTTGAGAGTTTCCTTTGATCACCAATGGCGTCCCTTTGACTCTCCTCCAATCCAGTACCTTTGTTGCACTCAATCCTCACATTTTTCCTCTGAAATATCACTCCTCACTAGACTCAAAAGTTCTCTCTTTCTCCTTCAATTTGCCTATTTAATTGTACCTTAATGGTGGTTTATTAGCCAAAACGAAAATGCCTTAAACTTGGTTTTAATTATCATTCAATTGGCTATTCCATGTGGTTTTCCAGCACCCTTGGCTACTCCTAAGGCTCTTCACATTCATGCCAAAAAGAATTTTGACAAAAAATAAGCTTAATATGGTTCTACCAAGGTTTAAACCCATGACCATGCCAATGCCAACTCAATATATAACCGTTTAACCAATTCATGTTTCATGATGATTAATATAATTCTATGATTATATTATCACTTAACATGATCAAACATATTATAAAAAATAATAATAAATTAAATAAACACAATATATAGGACTTGAACCCAAGTCCTCTCACAGAATAAGTACTTTCAACCATTTGAGCTAGTACTTCTCCATGCCATACATGTCAGAATTAAATGTCATAAAGGCTTCCACTACCCGAATTTATTAATTAATTAATTTTCACGGATCTTACATAACCCACCATCACTTTTGAAGGACATATTAACTATGAGGCATACCCCAATTGCTGCTGCCACGTTAGGTAGTAATGAAAGTAGTAAGTTTGGGGTGTCAATGTATCATTTTCCTAAATATATTTATATATATATAAACTATACTGAAATTATTTTAATATTTCATTAGTTGTATATTTTTTTGTGTTTAATTAATATTATATAGTTGTATATGTACTGTGAGACTAAGAAAAGAAAAGGTGTGTGAGATGTT
>Ga0214545_1007573_pt1 | contig 18023 bp, 16 predicted proteins | sample CNSS4metaG_FD_160064 | JGI IMG/M metagenome (GOLD analysis project Ga0214545, IMG submission 160064) | Root nodule microbial communities from cowpea collected in UCLA plant growth center, Los Angeles, California, USA - CNSS4 | ecosystem: Host-associated > Plants > Roots > Nodule | place: USA...
CCCCATCAATCCATTCTCCTCTCTAGAACCTTGGAAAGGAACCTTCACATCTAGATAGCTTGCTATCTTAATGTCCAGTGGGGATTTCCTTGGTTTTCTTAATCAACTCACACCATATTCAATAATCGTAAAAAGGAACAAGATAATCCTTCATCAGATTGACCCCAACCAAGGATGGAGGCACATGCTTAACAAGACTAAGCATGTTTAGAAAGGAAGTTCACTAATCCTTCATCCCTTTCATTTGTGTTTGTTATTTTTGATTCCCTAAGTTGACTTAATTGAATCAACTTTAGTTGACTTGTTGACCTTTGACTAGGTTTGACTTTTTGACTATAGTTGACTTGGCTTAAGCCAACATGTTAATCTATGTTTATTTGCTTTGTAGGTTAATTAGGAGTAAGAAAGCAATGCTAGGTGGCGCATGGTGACTGGGGAGCATAAATGATGTGGAGGAGAGAGTAAAGCAAAGGCATAAAGCATAAAGTAAAAGGCATGAAGCAAGTGTACCTATGTACCTTTGGTCTCTTTTGTTTTTAGCACACTTTGGCCACTTTTGGAGACATATGAGACACATTCTTTATCTCCTTTTGTGCTAGAACGAAATTAGCCTTGCACACACCATAGTTAGCTCTTTTGTCTCTCATTTTTCGTAACCTTATTTGACCTAGTTTCTAGAAGCTAGGGTTAGGTTTTTGTAGAGACATCCTTAAGTATCTTTTATTTGCTTAAAGGCCCTTAAACTCTTCTAGCCTAGCCTTGTAGTGGCGTGCTTGTCACACTTTTACCATTTCTTTCCTATCCATTTTATGTTTTCTTCTTCTTTTAATTGTTCTTGGTTTTCTATGGTTTTAATAGTTTTTATACTACTAAATAAAATATTCACATCATGATTCAGCAAAGCAACTAGTATGGATAAACAGTTATAAAGTGCTGATACAGTCATCCAAAACTAACCATATAAATAACTCTAAGGTAGAAGTGCAGCTTATACAAAATGGAGTCAGTTCATACAACTTAAAACTTTCAAGATCTAACTCAAAAAGGCACTACTACTATTGTTCCAAGTCAAGCTCAGCTCCTATCTAGGAGAGGGTTGTCTGCATCTAGATTTGGCTCTACTCACACCAATAATAAGTGATCATTGCAAAGGAGAACACACAAGGAAACATATAACTCAAATAGGGAGGGTAAGCTAACGGAAATGAACGAAAAGTAATACATTTCACAGAGTAAAATCATTCACAAACATATAACTCAAATAGATAATTCTAGACTCGATATCCAGATTATGTAAGTGACATTGGAGCTCTTGGTGGTTTGCACCTGTGAAGGTTCCCAAACTCTGCAGAGTTTAAGCACAAGGGGTTATCACCCAACCACTCACAGGGTAAGTCCCCTTCACGTCTAAGACTTAATCATATCCAAAGACTAGGACCTCTTGCTACTCTTCACGACATAATCCATTCTACTCTATCTGAGTGTGAATGATTATTGGAGTTTCAGGATACCAACCAATACAGATTCCTCACGTTGTTACACACACACTAACATTCTCTTCAGAATTTCCCTTGAAATTCTATCTCAACCACATATTCTCACAGTTCATGTTCATCATATTCACCATACATAGCATTAGCAATACATACCATTCACAAAGGAAGTTAATTGCACAAAATCTCTTTCAAACATATAAAATCATCCTTTCTAGTATAACATCGCATACCCCACTACAGGATCTTTCGCTCAAGCTAGTCAATCTAGCCTAGGCGAGAGACCATCTCGCTCAGGCGAGTCAATCTCGCCTGGACGAGACCCTAACAGTGGCAAAACTCAAAAACCTAGGCGAACTCTCGCTCAGGCTAAACTGGGTCTCTTAGATGAGGATGTCTCTCGCTTAAGCTACCTCAGCTCGCCTAGGCGAGGCTTCGCACAGGAACAACAGTGGGTTTTCTGGTAGTTTCGCTCAGGCAAGAGCCACTCGCCCAGGCGAAAATACTAGGTTACGAACCTGTTCCCATATGCAGAAACCCAAATTTTTCCACACAATCCAATACACAAACAATTGTATAGTTCAAGCATCAATTCATCACTTAATGAAGCCATCTAAAGTCATCCAAACGGATTCCTCTATGAATTTAAGACAATGGTTAGCTTCCCTTACCTTTCTATGGTGTTTGAGCTTGGTAAGATACTTTCTCAACAATTGGGGCTCAGGATTTCTGTTCAACAGTGAGGGAGAGAGTTGGAAGCAAAGTCAGTGGGAGCTGTGCAAGGATTTCTCTTCCAGGAACTGAATTTGCAGAAGAAAAGGGGATTAGAATTTTGGAGAGTGTGGGGGTTTGAGAGGAGAAGACTGAAGAGAATTTGTGAATTGTTTTTTGTTCAGTGTGGTAAGCTGATGCACTTCAACTTGGTGATGAGAGATAACTTAGAGAAATAAGAGAAAGGGGGTTTCACATCATTTAATTTAATTTTTCAATGTTTATTACTTGACGTTATTGCATTACATTGATTGAGTTTTATGTTCTAGTTATATCTTTTATCTTTTTACATCTTTTAAAGAATAACTTGTTATATCTTGAATTAAAAAGAAAATCTTTTATCTTAAAAACACAATTTGATAAGTTTTAAATGATTTTTAATTGAAATCTTGTGCTATAGAAAAAAAAGTTAATAAAATATTACTAAAGTATCATTTTCTAAAATTTAGAAAATATAATTAACTAAAAAGCTTATAGTATAATTATATTTCAAAAATGAGAAAAATTTAAAAATAGATAAATATTTTAAAAATATTTTAAATTTAAAAATAGAAATAAAAAAGTTACTTTTTATTTTATTTTATTGGATAAAAATTTAAATTGTTTAAATTGAAATCTTGTGATATAGAAAGAAGATAAGAAAAAATATTAATAGCATCAAGTTTTCTAAAAATCTTAAGGGAGAAATATTAAAAAAATAGAAAATTTAAAAATCTTATAATAGAATTATATTAAAAATTGAGAAAAAATTAAAAAATACAAAAGCATTTTCAAAGTATTTTAAATTCAAAATAAAGAAAAAATATCTTTTTTAATTGTTTTGGTAAATTTTTTTAGTTTCATAATTGAAATATAATATAATAAAAAAAAGATAATGAAATATTAGTAAAATTATCATTGTCTAAAAATTAAAAAATATAAATATATAGAAACATTGAGAAATATTCAACCATAAATAAATATTTTAAAAAGCATTTTAAATTAATAATAGAAAAGATTATTATATTTTATTAATTTTGATAACATTTTAAGTTTTCTAGTTGAAATATTGTACTACAAGAAAGTCGTAATTACTTATGACTGACCAATTTTTTAAAAGAAATTATTGTAGAGGTGGTTAAGCATATATATTATTTTTTAAAATGATATATTTGATTTGTTCATTGTTAGGCTACGTCAATAATATAGAAACTGTAAGGCCCAATTGTTTCTGCCCTTTTATTTTATAGGCTATCCAATCTTATGGGCCTAAGGGGGTTGGCCCAATTCGATTTCTGACCTGAAGTGCCCAAACCCTAACTTGTGCTCACTTTTCTTAAAAATAGATCCCTCACTTTTCTTTGAGCTACTACTGCCGCCTTTGCTAGTGTTCCATAGTGTGCCTAGTCTCACGTTCAACTTGACCGTTTTGGCTCACGTAAGTACTCCCAACCCACACTTTTCGATCTCTGGTCTTGTTTCCGTGTGTAGTGTTAGAGCTTCAGTATTAAACACCCTCTATTCGTTTTTACAGCTCCGTAATCTTCTCCTAGGGTTGTGGTTTTTCGCTGTTCGATGTCGAGGTCTTAAAACTAGCTCATTCCAAGTAAGGGAAGCTAGGGACTTTCGTTCAAGTCTGTTTCTTGTATGGGTTGTCACTGTTTTATGTTTTGTATGAGTACAGTGCCTTTGTGAAATGTTAAATGCATGTATACTGCTGTTTGGGGTGTGGTTGGATGATTGTGCAGGGTGATCAGTGACGAGACTTGTCTGTCTCGCCCAAGTAACCGGGCCTCGCCCAAGCGAGACTTGCAGAGACAGACCCATACTCGCGCTTGAGCTCTCGCTCAAGCGGAGAGCTTTCGTTTAAACGAGATACCATCTCGCTCAAGCGAGAGAGGCTCGCTTAGCGAGAACGAGTGGGGGTTTGAGGTTGTGTTGTAGGCATAGCTCAGGCGAGGAAGCCTTTCTTTTGGGCGAGGGACATGCTCGCCCAAGCGAGTAGCGGCTCGCTTAAGCAAGAATCCGCGGGCCTCGCAGTGTTCCCTAATGACAGTCTCGCCTAAGCGAGACCCTGTGGCTTGAGCGAGACTAGCACGAAATTTCTTTATAAAACTGTACCTTTTATGTTGTTGGGGCCTTAATTGTATGTTTGGCTTGTTATGCTTTACCTTTGGTATGAACTGTGTGAATTGAGTGACCTTGTATGAGGGAGAGGGAATTATGATTCATGAGTTTTAATATGAGTTGAGCATGTTGACTGTATGAGGTGATTCATGGAATTTGAAATGATGGGTTTGGTATGGCTTTGACATGAGATATGAGGCAATGTGGATCAATGATTGTGGCATGGTGTTGGTAGGGAATACACTCCTACATTGGTAATTTGTGAAGGATGAGTGGGATGGATTCAATATGAAACACAAGTGAGAATGGAATTGTGAAGGTTGACGTGATATATATAAATATATGTATATACTTGTGCATGTTAAATAGTATAGGTTTGATTATGATTGGTACGTGTCAGTGTCTAATTCCTTGGAGCCTCCAGGTGAGACATTCAGGGTCGCGCTTTAGTGGTCGGGACATAATTCCATGGCCCCTGTTAGTGGGTGATCATGGTGGTGCCCCATCTATATGGTCTGGTAAGGATTCAAGGTAAGGTTGCATCCTGACACTCTAAGGAGTCAGTTAGTCTCACTTAGAGCGGACTGACTCTTGTGGTGAGAGTAGCAGGAGGCCTGAAACTCCTTAAGGGCTAACCTTGTGCGTGAGGGAATTGATTCATTGTAACACTTGTAACACATAGCTCGGGGGTGAGCAAAGGTATCCACTACAAGTGCAAGCATCCGCTGAATCCTATTGAAAGGGGTAGCTACTTCAACTCATATGAAGATGGTTTTGATGATGTCCAAGGCTACACTTCATGTGCATTACCAGTTTAGAATTAGTCCTGTTTTAGTTAGGCTGTGCATTAGGCTGTTTATATGAAATTATCATATGTAAATCAAGCTTGCATTAAGTTGTAATTAACCATCACACTCTTGCTTATGCAATCATAAATTGATTAGTTGTTTAACTAATGGATTAGCTGTCAGTACTGCACTAAGGCAGTGAAAATACACTCACGATAATCGATTAGGTAAATTCCTAATCCATTAATGACAATAGAGAACTCTGTATAAAAGTTGTTTTTAAAATCTGTTTCATGCTGAAAAGAATTACAAATCACTGAAAAACATTTTGATAAACAACCCTCTAAGATTCACAGAGTTCTTAAGCATTCTTGAAGATCATTCAAGAGAAGATTCAAGGAGATTGATGGTTGATTCTACCTTGATGGGTCTAGCTTGAATCTAGGAGCAAATTGAAAAATCTGCACAACAATAGGTGGATTCGTTTCTTAATTCTTTTTTATTGTATTTTTGATTACAGTTGCATCATTACGTGAAGTGTAGGCCTAGGTGCAATTGCGTGGATGCATTGCTCCTAGGGGGAGTTCTTGATTGGTAGATCAAGTTCTTTGGTTTTTAGGTTCTAGAATGATATAGATGTTCTTGTAATTCTTGGATCCTAATTGTATTAGTGGAATCCTCCTAAGTGGGTTTACTTAGGAGAAGACTGGACGTAGATTCATCTTGAATCAAACCAGTATAAACTGTTGTGTCTTGATTTATCTCTTCTCTTACAATCTTTCTTAATTGCATTAAACAATCCATTAACACAGAACTGCGAAATTGATTAATTGGGTTATAAGACTTAAAGATTCTTTCAAGATTCCACTTAACCAAGTGAAAGATTCATTAATCAATTCTGATCCCTTTCTTGGTTAAGATTTTTAGACAGATCTGTTTTAACAAATTCGACCAGACTATATATATCCGGATGAGTCGAGTCAGAGTCTAGTGTATTGTTTGAAATGTTAGAACATGTTTGGATGATATATGAAATGCTTGGATTGTGTATTGACATGTAACTACTTGTTGAACTGTTTTACTCTAGCTTACCCTGTTTGTTGTATGGTTGTCTTGTATGTGGCTCTTCTCTTTTGCGATAATCATCAATTTAATTGATGGGAGCAGATGTGCGAGGTCCTCACAGTCAACAAGGGAACGATGACTCCACTGCTTAGCCATTTGGGCTGGATTTTCTATTTTGAGCTTTCTTTTGGGGCCACGGCCCATGTATTGGTTGTCCTTTAAACTTCCAATTTCATTTTAGTTAAATTTTTGTATTTGTTTAGTTTGATATCGTTGTATGCCTTGGTTTATCATAAGGCGGTTTATGGAAACTCTAAGACAACGCTACTATACTATTTTGTTGTGACATTTCTTTCAATTACGGCTATTAATTAAATGAGGTGCTACATTTATGGTATCAGAGCGGTCATTCCTTAAGTCTGTGGACTTGGATGTCCGCTTAGCTTTCTTTGTGTCTTTCTGAGTGTTCTGGTTAAATTTCCTGTCTTATCAAACTTAACCAAGTGATTTTCTGTGAGCCAGTGAACTGTGACACCTCCTCGTAGGACTCCGCAATCCTCTAAGGTTGACGTACCCGATATCGTTAGGGTAATAGAGGCAATGGTGACTGCTATGACGCAGCAAAGCACAATTATGATGCAGAAGCACGAAGCATCCATGCAGCGACATGTAGTGTCGCTTGAGCAGCAACAGCTGGTGATGCAGCAGATGGAGGCTGCTAGGGTGGCTGCTGAGGATGCCCACCGGCATCACATGGAGGCACTCCGCCAACTAGAGGAGAACAGGGTGGTTGCCCCTGTGTTTGGCCGTGAGCCACGACCACCAGTCAGGGAGTGGAGTCTAGAAGACTTCCTGAAGCATCATCCAGTGAAGTTCAACGGGAAGACTAGCCCGAAAGCAGCCGATCAGTGGTTGAAGGACCTAGAGAGAATCTTCAACGCGAAGATGTGCCCAGCAGATAACAAGTTGGCTTTTGCAGTCTATATGCTGATTGGAGAAGCTAAACACTGGTGGATTACCATGAAATCCATCATGGAGGAGAGGGGAGAACCAGTCACACGGGAGGCCTTCCAAGGGAAGTTCCTCTCGGAATATTTCCCTGATAGCGTCAGATATGCCAAGGAGGTGGAATTCCTCTAGCTCACCCAGGGAGGGAAGTCAGTAGCTGAATATGCTGAGAAGTTCAAACACCTCAGCCGTTTCTATACCTTGCCACTCGACTAGGAGTGGAGATGTCGCAAGTTTGAAAATGGACTCCGTGGAAACATTCGCTTGATGGTAGCACCCTTATCCATCAAGGATTTTGCTACTTTGGTGGGGAAGGCCAGAGTAATGGAGAAGATGAATAACTAAATGGAAGGTCAGAGGCCTCAACAATCTTAGAGGGTAGGGGGACCATCGGGGTCCAAGTCCAGACATGAGGAGCGGAGGTGACCATATGACAAACCTCACCATCAGCCTCAGGGGTCTAAGAGTTTTTCTCCTTAGTAGGGTGGGGTCTAGTGCTATATATGTGGAGGTCCCCACTTGAGGAGTGCTTGCCCACGCATGGAGGGTTACCGCAGATGCAACAACTATGGCAAGGAGGGCCACTTTGGGAAGGACTGTCCCACTCTTGCTAGGGTAGCAACATTCCCTCCGGTTCAGACCCCTCACCAGGACCAGTAGAGGGACAGAGGCAACAGGCCTCAGGTGACTAGCAGGGTGCATGCCATGACCGGAGCAGAGGCTGCAAGCTCAAGTAATCTTGTTATGGGTCGATGCATGATAGCTGGTGAATCTTTGTGTGTACTGTATGATTCTGGAGCGACACACTCTTTTGTGTCAATTGCTTGTGTGGAGCGTCTGGGTCTGCCGGTGCGCGAGCTGCAGTGCGAACTGGTAGTATCTACCCCGGCGTCAGGTCTGGTCAAGATGTCATCCTTGTGTGCTAGGCTTCCGGTGGAGGTAGAGGGACGCATGTACAAGGTAAATCTAATCTGCTTACCTTTACAAGAGTTGGAAGTGATCTTAGGGATGGATTGGCTCTCTGCCAATCGCATTCTGATAGATTGTCGTGAGAAAAGATTGTTGTTCCCCGACTCTGAGGAGCTTGAGTTGGTGTCTCGTCAAGGAGTGGTGAAGGAGATTCAGGGTGGCGCACAATGCTTCATAATCTTCACCCGTATGGAGGTAGGGGAGAAGGAGGGAACATCGGTCATACCTGTGGTGCATGAGTTTGAAAACGTATTCCCGGATGAAGTACTAGGGTTACCTCCCAGTAGAGAGGTGGAGTTCTCTATTGATCTGGTACCAGGAACAAGCCCGGTGTCGATGGCTCCATATCGCATGGTTCCGGCAGAGTTAGTGGAACTCAAGAAACAGATAGAGGAATTGATGGAGAAGCAGTTCATCCGACCCAGCACTTCGCCTTAGGGAGCACCAGTGCTGTTGGTGAAGAAGAAGGATGGGAGTTGACGCTTGTGTGTGGACTACATGCAACTGAACAAGATGACTATCAAGAACAAGTACCCCCTTCCGCGAATTGATAATTTGATGGATCAACTGCACGGGTCGTCAGTGTTCTCCAAGATAGATCTGCGGTCGGGATACCACCCGATTTTGGTGAAACCGGATGATGTATAGAAGACTACCTTCCAGTCACGGTACGAACATTATGAGTACGTGGTGATGTCGTTCGGTGTGACCAATGCCCCGACAGTATTCATGGACTATATGAACAGGATCTTCAGACCGTTCCTAGATAAGTTTGTTGTTGTCTTCATTGACGACATCCTTATCTATTCCAAGACTCGGGAGGAACACGCAGAACACTTGAGGTTGGTGCTCAGTGTCTTGATGGAGAAGTAACTATATGCCAAGCTATCTAAGTGCGAGTTCTGGATGGCCGAGGTACAATTTTTGGGGCATGTGATATCCGCACAAGGTATAGTTATGGATCCAACAAAGGTCGAAGCAGTGGTAAAGTGGGAAAGTCCCAAGTCTGCAACAGAAATAAGAAGCTTTGTGGGTCTAGCTGGCTACTATAGGAGATTCATCAAGGGATTCTCCAAGATAGTGGAGCCTCTAACATTGCTTACTCGGAAGGACCAACCCTTCACTTGGACGGACCAATGTGAGGAGGGCTTTCAACAACTAAAAAGATGGTTGACTAGTGCTCCTATATTGGTGATTCCTGATGTTGGAAAACCCTATGAGGTTTATTGTGATGTCTCTCACCTTGGGCTCGGTTGTGTACTAATGCAAGAGAAGAAGGCAATGGCTTATGCTTCAAGGCAACTTAAGGTTCATGAGAGAAACTACCCCACTCATGACTTGGAGTTGGCAGCCATAATGTTTGCTTTGAAGATCTGGAGGCATTACCTCTATGGTGCCTAGTTTTGTGTATTCAGCGATCATAAGAGTCTCAAGTATCAATTTGATCAGAAGGAGCTGAACATGAGACAGAGGAGATGGATGGAGTTCCTGAAGGACTATGACTTCGAGCTGCTATATCATCCGGGAAAGGCGAATGTAGTGGCTGATGCATTGAGTAGGAAGATTGTACCTACTGCCCATCTTATAATTAAGGAAGTGGAACTACTCGAGAAATTCCGAGATATGAAGCTAGAGGTAGAGTTAGGGTCTGAGTCCATTAGATGTAGTACCCTAACTATATTTAGTGACTTCTTGAGCTCGGTTAGGGAGAGGCAATTATTGGATGCAAGTTTGAACAAGGTCAGCGAGCAGCTTGGATCGGAGGAGACTAGAGATTTCGCCTTGGGTAATGATGATATCTTGAGATTTCATGGTAGGATTTGTGTACCCAATGATGCGAAGGTAAAGAAGTTAATTCTTGAGGAAGGGCATAAGAGTCGTCTTAGTCTGCATCCTGGCATGACTAAGATGTACCGGGATCTCAAGGAAAACTTTTAGTGGCAAGGAATGAAGAAAGATGTGGCATATTTTGTATCCGCCTGTCTGACGTGTCAAAAGTCAAAAGTGGAGCACCAGAGACCAGGTGGGATCTTACAACCCTTAGAGATACCAGACTGGAAATGGGACAACATCTCAATGGACTTTGTGACCCATTTGCCACGAACTTTTAGAGGGCATGACACCATCTGGGTAATAGTGGATCGATTGACCAAGAGTGCTCACTTCTTGGCGATGAACTTGAGGATGTCAATGGCCAAGTTGGCCTAGTTGTACATTAAGGAGAAAGTAAGGCTTCATGGGGTGCCTTCGAGCATAGTTTCCGATAGAGACTCGTGGTTCACGTCTCAGTTTTGGCAGACGCTATAGAGTGCTATGGGTAGTAAGCTCACCATGAGTTCAGCTTATCACCCTCAGACCGATGGCTAGTCTGAGAGAACAATTTAGTCATTAAAGGATTTGTTGAGAACATGCATACTAGACCATCTGGGTGCTTGGGATAAGCTACTGCCCTTGATAGATTTCACCTACAACAACAGTTTTCATACGAGCATCGGCATTGGCACTATACGAGGGTCTTTATGGCAGAAGGTGTAGGGCTCCTCTCTGTTGGTATCAGCATGGGGAGGCAGCGCTTGTTGGACCAGAGTTATTAGAGCAAACTATCGAGAAAGTGAGGATGGTGAGGAACAGAATGCAAGCTTCTCAGAGTAGGCAGAAGGCATACGCTGACCGTTGGAGGAGACCTTTAGAGTTTGCGGCTAGGGATCATGTGTTCTTGAGGGTGACCCGAACCACGGGCGTGGGAAGGGCTCTCCGCTCAAAAAATATTTTGCCCAAGTTTCTTGGTCCGTATCAGATCACGAAGAGGATTCGGCCGGTGGCTTACGAGGTAGCTTTACCCCCTCAGTTGGCAAACCTTCATCTGGTGTTTCACGTCTCACAACTGAGAATGTATGTGTTCGATCCGGCTCATGTATTGGAAGCCGAGGATATATAGATCAGAGAGGACCTCACGGTGGAAGTGTCACCTATTACTTTAGAGGATAGAAAAGTTGGGGAACGCCGAGGAAAAGCAATCAGTCTTATCAAAGTCATCTGGGATCGGAGGACAGATGACTCGACTTGGGAGTTGGAGGAGGATATGAGGAAATCACATTCATATCTGTTTACATGGTAAGTTGTCATTTTTCGAGGTCAAAAATTTATGTTGTTTGAGGGAATGTAAGTCCCAATTGTTTCTGTCCCTTTATTTTATAGGTTGTCCAATCTTATGGGCCTAAGGGGGGTTGGCTCAATTTGATTTCTGACCTAAAGTGCCCAAACCCTAACTTGTGCTCACTTTTTGTAAAAACAGATCCCTCACTTTTCTTTGAGCTGCTGCTGCCTCTGCTAAGGTTCCATAGTGTGCCGAGTCTCACGTTCAACTTGAGCGTTTTGGCTCACGTAAGTACTCCTAACCCACACCTTTCGATCTTTGGTCATGTTTTCGTGTGTAGCGTTAGAGCTTTGGTATTAAACACCCTGTGTTCGTTTTTACAGCTCCGTAATCTTCTCCTAGGGCCGTGGTGTTTCGCTGTTCGGTGTCGAGGTCTTAAAACTAGCTCATTCCAGGTAAGGGAAGCTAGGGACTTTCGTTCAAGTCTTTTTCTTGTATGGGTTGTCACTGTTTTATGTTTTGTATGAGTATGGTGCCTTTGTGAAATGTTAAATGCATATATACTGCTGTTTGGGGTGTGGTTGGATGGCTGTGCAGGGTGATCAGTGACGAGACCTGCCTGTCTTGCCTAGGCGACCGGGCCTTGCCCAGGCGAGATTGGCAAAGACAGACCCAGACTCGCGCTCGAGCTCTCGCTTAGACGGAGAGCTTTCGTTTGGTGAGACATCATCTCGCTCAGGCGAGAGAGGCTCGCCGAGTGGGGATTTGAGGTTTGTGCTATAGGCGTAGCTCAGGGGAGGAAGCCTTTCTTTTGGGTGAGGGACATGCTCGCCCAAGCGAGTAGCGGCTCGCTTAAGCGAGAATTCGTGGGCCTCGTAGGGTTCCCTAAAGACAGTCTCGCCTAAGCGAGACCCTGTGGCTTGAGCAAGACTGGCACGGGATTTCTTTATGCAACTATACCTTTTATGTTGTTGGGGCCTTAATTGTATGTTTGGCTTGTTATGCTTTACCTTGGGTACGAACTGTATGAATTGGGTGACCTTGTATGAGGGAGAGGGAATTATGATTCATGAGTTTTAATATGAGTTGAGCATGTTGACTGTATGAGGTGATTCATGGAATTTGAAACGATGGGTTTGGTATGGCTTTGACATGAGATATGAGGGAATGTGGATCAATGAATGTGGCATGGTGTTTGTAGGGAATACTCTCCTACTTGGTAATTTGTGAAGGATGAGTGGGATGGATTCAATATGAAACACAAGTGAGAATGGAATTGTGAAGGTTAACGTGATATATATAAATATATGTATATACATGTGCATGTTAAATAGTATTGGTTTGATTATGATTGGTACGTGTTAGTGTGTAATTCCTTGGAGCCTCTAGGTGAGACTTTCAGGGTCGCGCTTCAATGGTCGGGACGTAATTCCATGGCCCTTGTTAGTGGGTGATCATGGTGGTGCCCCATCTATATGGTTTGGTAAGGATTCAAGGTAAGGTTGCATCCTGATACTCTAAGGAGTCAGTTAGTCTCACTTAGAGCGGACTGACTCTTGTGGTGAGAGTAGTAGGAGGCCTGAAACTCCTTAAGGGCTAACCTTGTGCGTGAGGGAATTAATTCATTGTAACACTTGTAACACATAGCTCGGGGTGAGCAACTCGGGGGTGAGAATAGGTATCCACCACAAGTGCAAGCATCCGCTGAATCCGCAAGGAGAGGGTGGAACCAATTGAAAGCACGGAAAAATTTCATTTTGATGAGCATCGGTACACCCATGTCAGCAAGACATTTGTAACGACCCCCAAGATGCGAGAAGTATTATAGAGTGACATTGATTTGTTCGCCTGGAGCGTGGTCGACATGCTAGGCATTGACCCGAGAGTAGCCAGTCACAAACTGTCTATTTTTCAGGAAGCTTGACCCGTCGCTCAGAAGAGAAGAAAGATTGGGGAAGAAAAAAGGGAGGCAGCAAAAGCGGAAGTACAAAAGCTAATTTCTGCAGGCTTCATCAAGGAGGCCACTTACACGACCTGGCTAGCCAACGTAGTGCTGGTAAAAAAGGCTAATGGTAAATGGCGGATGTGTACAGACTACACCAACCTTAACAAGCCGTGCCCTAAAGACACATATCCTCTCCCTAGTATCGACAGACTGGTAGACAGTGCGGTTGGACACAAGGTGCTTAGTTTTTTGGATGCATACTCTTGGTACAATCAGATCCCAATGTATCCTCCTAATAAAGAAAAAACGGCGTTCATCACGGAGGAAGCTAACTTCTATTATGAAGTCATGCCTTTTGGCCTAAAAAATGTTAGAGCCACAAACCAGCGGTTGATGGACAAGGTGTTTCGTCATCTCATCGGAAGGTGTATGGAGGTCTATGTCGACGACATGGTAGGCATGTCAGATTCACTCGAACAACACGTAAAAGATTTGGACGAGGTCTTGGTAACGGTACGGAAGTATGATATGAGACTAAATCCAGAAAAGTGTGTTTTCGGAGTTGCAGGCGGAAAATTCCTGGGTTTCATGTTAACCCACAAGGGAATAGAGGCCAATCCTGATAAGTGTCAAGCAGTTGTTGACATGAGAATCCAGCCAACATCAAGGAGATATAGAGATTGGTGGGGAGGCTAACTGCGTTATCACGTTTTATGCGTAAATTAGCAGAAAGAATCCAGCCAATGCTTAGGCTTATGAAGAAAGCTCAAAAATTCGTATAGGATGAGGCTTGCGAGCAATCTTTTCAAGCATTGAAGGAGTATCTGTCTTCTCCCCCAGTACTACAGAAGCCTAGCAAGGGAAAATCCTTGTTGGTATATCTAGCCATCTCCACCAATGTTGTTAGCGCGGTCGTTGTACAACATCAGGCGGGGGACCGGCGACCCATGTACTTTATCAGCTAAGCCCTACACGATGTAGAATTGCGGTACCCAACAGTAGAAAATGTAATCCTAGCACTCGTAATAACAACCAGACGATTGCGACCGTACTTTCAAGGGAACGAGGTAATAGTTAAATCTGACTACCCGATACACAAAGTATTGAGGCGATCCGACCTCGCCGGCCGAATAGTTGGGTGATCCGTAGAACTATCTGAGCATCATCTTCGATGCGAAGCCTGAGGGCCGATTAAGGGACAATGCCTGGCAGATTTTGTCAACGAATCAATAGGAGATCCTGACGTACGCGAGGATGGCTAGATCTTGTCGGTGGATGGTTCCTCCAACACGAAAGGCGGGGGTGCTGGAATTGTTTTGCAAGGGCCGAATGATTTGCTACTTGAGCAAGCCTTGCGCTTTGGCTTTAAACCCTTTAACAACCAGGCAGAATATGAGGCATTAATAGTAGGGTTGACCCTCGCAGCAGACATGGGAGCAGATACGGTGACATGCCGAACTGATTCCCAACTAATAGTAGGACACTTGGACGACACCTTCCAGGTAAAGGACCCCCTCCTATTACGATATTATCACGTTGTGCAGGGCATGTTGAACAGATTCAGAATAGTAAACATAAAGCATGTTGACAGGTCCCAGAATTCCAGAGCCGACTTGTTCTCGAAGTTGGCGACTACCAAAATAAAGGGGCAACATCATACAGTGATCCATGCCACAGTTGACCGTCCTACTGTAACCTTGGCAGAATGCAATACTATTGAGACAGTCACACCAGGGGATAAAGAGTGGATGGCTCCCATTATACAGTTCATTCAACATGTTGACACAGGCGGAATTGATGACCTTATCATGCGTAAAAAAGCTTCTTGATTCACTTTGGTTGGCGAAGAATTGTACAGACGAGGCTTTTCCAACCCTATGTTAAAATGCGTCACAAATCGCCAAGCCCAGTATATTATGAAGGAGTTGCACACAGGGATTTGTGGCTTACATTCAGGATCTCGAACCATGGCAGCCCAGGTGTTACGAGCAGGATACTATTGGCCGACTGTAAAAGAAGACTGCGAGAAGTACGTGAGGAAGTGCGCCAAGTGCCAACAACATAGTAACATGATACATCTCAAGTCAGAAGAATTGCATGGCATTACCTCCCCTTGGCCTTTCGCCAAGTGGGGCATGGATATCCTAGGGCCCTTCAGCCCTGGGAAAGGTCAGGTAAAGTTCCTATTGGTGGCCATAGACTACTTCACCAAGTGGATTGAGGCAGAGCCACTCGCCCTGATCATGGCCCAGCAGGTACAAAAGTTTGTCTGGAAGAATATAGTGTGTAGGTTCAGCATACCAAGCATCGTCATAACAGATAATGGTAGACAGTTTATCGACAAGGGGCTAGCCGAGTTCTATAAGGGACTCCATATCCAACATATTACCAGCTCGGTCGAGCACCCACAAAAAGATGGGCAAGTCGAAGCAGCAAACAAGGTCATACTGCGAGAGCTTAAGAAGAGGTTGGGAGATGCCAAATAAAGATGGGCTGACGAGTTATTAGAGGTCCTATGGGCATATCGCTGCACCTCGCAGTCAATAACACAGGAGACACCCTACTACCTAGCCTATGGAGTAGACGCAATGATCCCGGTCGAGATTGGGGAGCCCTCTTTACGAAGGCATTTGTTCAATACGCGTCTTAATGAAGAAAGTATGCTAACAAGCCTAGACCTGGTTCAAGAGTTTTGAGATCAAGTGCGCATTTGGGAAGAGGCATCCAAACTAAGGGTCCAGCGTCGCTATAATACCAAAGTCAAACCCTGGTCTTTTCACCAGGGAGATCTAGTATTGCGTATGGCAAGTGCTGCCCGAAAGCATGAGGGAAGTTCTCCCCCAACTAGGAAGGGCCATTCCGAATCACCGAAGCTATGGGAAACGGCGCATATAGGTTGGAGCACCTATCCGGTGCCCCTGTCCCGGCCACTTGGAACGCCTCACATCTCAAGTTTTATTATAATTAGTTTGTCAAGCATTTATTTTTCAGACTCTTTTGTGATTCGATTGTGCAATAAATGATGTACTATTTCCTACCTTGATCTTTTTTCCCTAAGGAGGGTTTTTGGTCAAGAAGGTTTTAACGAGGCATCATAACCATAAATAAAGCATGATTATTTCATTATTATCCTATGATTACCTTATCTATTGTCAAAACACGCATATATTCTGATCAAACACAACAATCAGTTAATATTTTGCACTCTCCTATAGGAAAGGAAGATTCATCGAGCTAGATGATCCCCCCATATCTATACCAATGGGAAAGGAAGCTTCATCGCCCTAGATGATCCCCCCATACAAGCAAAAACTTAAGGTAATACACAACCATACAAAAACTTAAGGATCAGACGGCACAAAGGAAAACACCATCCTGGCCAAAAGTGACCGAGTACATCCTAGCCCGGAGTGGCCGAGTACATCCCGGCCAAAGGTGGCTGACCACATCATGGCCAGAAGTTGCCGAGGACACCTCGTACCCACCTTCACCTGAAAATAAAAATGGCTAGCAACATGCAAAGAGGCACAACCAACAATTGCAAACACAAAAATCTAAAGAAGTAAGTTCAAAGCATGGAATCAAAACATATAATGTGCGTTACTACATGTCCAAAAGGTAAACAACCAAAGCTCGACAAAGAGTTTATTAAACCAGAAAATACAAAGCAACATGTCAATCCTCAGGAGAAGTAGCAGGTTTCTGTTGCCCAGCAACAGGGATGTCCTCCACAGCAATGACAGAGCCTTCGTACACATCCTTATCGATATCAAAGCGCTCATCTCCCATGTCGAAGTTAAAATAATGAGAAGCTTGGCGCAGGGCCTTGTAGAAACCCTCCCCATGTTGGGACATCACGTACCCCTCCAACTGATAAATTCAGCCAGCTTTCTCAGCGCTCTCCTTCTTCTCGGCTGCCAACTCCTCCTCTAGACGTTCCAAGGCTGCCTGTTAATCCTCATTCTTTTTCTCAAAGTCCCTACAGCACGCTTTCAAGACATTACGCTCCGCTAGCAGCTGTGATCGCTCATTTTTCACATTCCCCAACTGAAGCGAAACCTCTTGCCTCCTGTTATTGGCCTCAGCCAATTCCCTCTGCAGACTCTCTATCTCAACAGTTAGTTTGCTTCTTTCTGGCAGTTGGCTTAGCACTATATTCAGATGGCGACCCATCACCATTGCTCTGGCATGAAATTCATTTAGTGCATACAACACAGTCTCAGGATGGATGGCTGAAGTAATCTCAGCCTCCTCCGACGATAGGGAAACCTCTATGCCTTGGTTGATTTTGAGTTGTGCATCAAACAATGCAGCCAAAGAGTCAGTCGCACTATCAGCAGAGGAAGTGCCTCGAGACTTCTTTGGGGAAGATGACCGGGGAGTACTCGGCCTTGCAGTACGATCCTTACTGATGAAGGATTATCTTGTTTCTTTTCAAGATTATTGAATATGGTGTGAGTTGATTAAGAAAGCTAAGTGAAATCCCCACTGGACATTAAGATAGCAAGCTACTTAGATGTGAAGGTTCCTTTCACAAAGCTCAAGAGAAGAAGATGATGGATTGATTCAAAACAAAAAGGAAATGGAAAACACATAAACCATAGAAAATCAAGAACAATTAAAGGAAGAAGAAAACATAAAATGCAAAGAAAAGAAATGGTAAAAATGTGAGAAGCACGCCACTACAAGGCTAGGCTAGAAGCCATGGCATCCTTGAAGATGAGTGGATGTGTGCCGCCACTTGCTATGCAAGATAAGGCTTAAAAGTATTCACTCCCTAG
>Ga0214545_1007575_pt1 | contig 18015 bp, 13 predicted proteins | sample CNSS4metaG_FD_160064 | JGI IMG/M metagenome (GOLD analysis project Ga0214545, IMG submission 160064) | Root nodule microbial communities from cowpea collected in UCLA plant growth center, Los Angeles, California, USA - CNSS4 | ecosystem: Host-associated > Plants > Roots > Nodule | place: USA...
CTGGAATTTGGCCCTTCACCCTACGAATGCCCACGATCTGCTTTCTTCAAACTCTCCCAGTTGGGATCTGTCAATGATTACTACGTTGAATTCACGGCCTTGGCTAATCGCATTACGGGCGTTACCGTTGACGCCATCCTCGAATGTTTTTTAAGTGGCTTTAAACTGGAAATTAGACGTGACGTGTTGGCACAATCCCCAAACTCCATTCTCAAAGCTGTATCATTAGCTAAACTTTTTGAAGACAAATATAACCCTAATTCCAAACATCACTTTTCTTCTAGCTACCCCAAAACGTATTCCACCAAAACCACAGCCCACCCACACCCAAACCTAAATACCTTACCACCCTTGTTACCCCCACCAAACATGAAACCATTTAGCCAACCTTTCAAACCATCCACTGTCAAACACATTACCCCGACGGAAATGCAAATTCGGAGAGAGAAAGGATTATGTTATACTTGTGATGCCAAATTCACCCCAACCCATAACTGCCCTAATAAACAATACCTATTACTTCAATACGAAGAACCCGAGGACCCTCCCGATCCAACACAACCAACTGCCACCCCTACTCATACCACTACCGACCATAACTTGGATCATCATCTTTCCCTCAATGCCCTTACAGGATCTCACGGATTGGGTACCATGCGCTTCTAAGGCTCCATTCAGGGTGCCCCTGTTCAGATTTTGTTAGACAGTGGTAGTTCTGATAGTTTTCTCCAATCTCGACTTGCAACTCACTTACAATTACCCATTGAACCCATTTCCACTTTTAACGTGATGGTGGGAAATGGCAACTCGTTGAAGGTTGAAGGTCTGATAAAGGACCTCACGGTGGCAATACAAGGTCATATCCTTACTCTTTCCGTGTATTTATTACCGGTTGTTGGCGCAGATTTGGTGTTGGGTGCATCGTGGTTGGCTACGTTAGGCCTTCATATTTCAGATTATAGTACATTGACTCTAAAATTTTACTTGAATGGTGAATTTATTACTCTCCAGGGTGATAACTCTAAGCTTCCCACTCCAGTGCAATTTCATCATATCCGGCGAATGTCTCACACCCGTGCTATTGATGAATGTTATGCATTACAACTTCAACTTCCTACGGAGCCAAAGGATAACTGGGTTGACTGCCATGTTGACTTACACCCAGAGCTAGCTCTTCTCCTACATCAATATCGCTCTGTTTTTGCTGAACCTTCGGGTTTACCACCAGTTCGGTCTCATAATCACCAGATTCCCTTGCTGCCTGGTACGCAACCGGTGAAAGTTCGACCTTATAGATATCCTCACAGCCATAAGGAGTAGATCGAAACCATGATTACTGTCATGTTGAAGGAAGGCATTATTTCTCCTAGCAATAGCCCATTCTCTTCACCCATACTCTTAGTCAAGAAAAAAGATGGTACATGGCGGTTTTGTACTGATTACAGGGCTCTAAACGCCATCACAGTTAAGGATAGCTTCCCCATCCCTATGGTCGATGAATTACTGGATGAACTATGCGGCGCTCAATACTTCTCCAAACTAGATCTTCGTTCCGGTTATCATCAAATTTTGATGGAACCAGAGGATCAATTCAAAACAGCCTTCTGCACTCATCAAGGTCATTATGAATGGCTCGTGATGCCCTTTGGGCTTACAAATGCCCCCGCTACTTTCCAAAGCTTGATGAATTCTATATTTCAAGGGTTGTTGCGAAAATCAGTGTTAGTTTTCTTTGATGACATATTGATCTACAGTACTTCTTGGTCCCTTCACTTACACCACTTGGAAGTTGTCCTTCAGATTTTACAACAACACCGTCTCTTTGCCAAATTATCCAAGTGTCATTTTGGTGTACAAGAAGTGGAATACCTTGGTCATGTTGTCTCGAGTAAGGGTGTTTCGATGGACCACAACAAGGTGACAGCCATATTGAATTGGCCCATTCCAACCACAGTGAAACAATTACCGGGGTTTTTGGGATTAACCGGGTATTATCACCGATTTATTAAAGGGTATGCTTCCATAGCTACTCCCTTAACCAATTTGCTAAAAAAGGATAAGTTCCATTGGGATTCGCATGCCAAGATTGCTTTTGATACCCTCAAGACAGCCATCACCACGACTCCTGTTTTGGCACTGCCAGACTTCTCCAAACCGTTTATTTTGGAAACGGATGCATCAGGGACTGGCATTGGAGCGGTTCTTAGCCAATCACAACATCCCATTGCATTCTTTTCTAAGAAATTGTCACCACAAATGCAAAAACAATCTGCCTATACCAGGGAATCCATGCAATCACCGAGGCTATTGCGAAATTTCGGCACTACTTACTTGGCCATAAATTCACCATCCGAATTGACCAAAAAAGTTTAAAATGTCTCATGGAACAAGCTATTCATACTCCGGAGCAACAAGCTTGGCTGCACAAGTTTTTGGGGTATGATTTTACCATCGAGTATAAGCCCAGCAAGGAGAACCAGACTGCAGATGCCCTGTCTCGATCTTATTTCATGGCTTTGTCTCAGCCTACCTAGGATCTCATGATACACTTACGTGATGCGATTGCTGCTGATTCTAAACTCTCAGATATTGTCAAACTCTGCGACGCAGGCACTCCCCCAAGTCCGCATTATACTGTTCAAAACAAGTTGTTGTTCTGGAAGCAACGACTAGTGGTACCGACCCAGCACCCCTTGATTCAAACTATTTTGCAGGAGTTGCATAGTTCTCCCATCGGTGGCCACTCCGGTATTGCGCGCATTTTAGCAAGAGTTTCATCCCAGTTCTACTGGTCGGGTATGGCCCAAGATGTTAAAGCTTATGTCCAACACTGCTTGATATGCCAACAAGCCAAATCATCCACTACATCACCAGCGGGACTATTACAGCCCCTCCTTATTGCGCAACAAATTTGGGAAGACTTGGCCATGGATTTTATTGTTGGCCTTCCCCCATCATATGGCTTTTCCGTAATTATGGTTGTCATCGATCGTCTCTCAAAGTATGCGCACTTTTGCACCCTTAAGGCAGATTATTCAAGCAAGCACGTGGCTGAGGCGTTCATGCAATCTATTGTGAAGTTACATGGGATGCCCAAATCAATCGTTTCAGATCGTGATCGCGTCTTTACATGTAATTTTTGGCAACAACTTTGTAAGCTAAGTGGCACTACCTTAGCTATGAGTACCGCCTACCACCCACAATCCGATGGTCAGTCGGAAGCTCTTAATCGATGCTTAGAAATGTATTTACGATGCTTCACAGTGGATGAACCGAAAGGCTGGAGTAAGATGTTATCCTGGGCTGAATACTGGTATAATACTGCCTTCCAAACCAGTATTGGCATGACACCATTCAAGGCAGTTTATGGGAGAGACCCCCCTACTCTTCCGAAGTATGAACAAAATGCCACCGAGCCCCCTTCCTTACAAGAAATGATGTTGCACCGTGATCAAACCCTTTTATGTCTTAAGCAGAATTTAATCAAAGCCCAGACTCTGATGAAGAAATATGCAGATCAGAAGCGCGTCCATGTGGAGTTCAAAGTGGGAGAATTAGTGTTTGTAAAACTCCAACCATATAGGCAACATTCGGTGGCTCTTCGCAAAAATCAGAAGCTTGGCCTTCGTTATTTTGGTCCATTTCCGGTGATACAACGCATTGGCCCTGTGGCTTATAAATTATCCTTGCCTCCTACAGCGAAGATTCACCCAGTTTTCCATGTGTCTTTATTGAAACCGTGCAAAGGAGAACATCAACAACCATATCTGCCTCTGCCTTTGCTCATGCATGAACTTGGCCCTGTTATTCAACCGCTCAAGGTGTTACAATCCAGAGTCATTTTACGAGCAGACCAACATATTCCTCAAGTACTGGTCCAATGGGAAGCATTGGATATCTCGAAAGCTACTTGGGAAGACATGAGTACTATGCAACGGGAGTATCCTCACTTCAACCTTGAGGACAAGGTTGACTTCCATGGGGGAAGAAATGTTATGAATGGCGCGGGTAATAAGCAGATGAAGGACATGGGACCCATGGGACACATGGCAAAGGGGGAGGAAAACAAAGGCAAATGAAAAAGTGGAAGGAAACGAATAATCAATTCTGCACTGAAGGATTTCGTGTGGAGTACGACGTGATTATAAAAACAGCTTTTGCTATAGGAGAAAGGGAGGATGTGAATTGTCTTTTTCTCTCTCTTGGCCCTTTGGGATATTTCTCTGTCATTTCTGTTATCTTTTTCTTCTGTCATGAACGTTGTACTGCTATGACAACTTGCACTTTTCATCATTTCTACTGATATGACTTTTTCATACTAGAATTCACACCCATATAGACCATTCTGCTTTCACAGTTGTTATATTGTTTTGTTTACTAACCAAACACATTACAAATGAAAGGTGTGAAAAACAAAATCGAATGTTAAAATTCACCCATCGAAAAAAAATATTATGCTGAAAATGCATTAAAACTAAAAAAAAGAATATAATACAAAATAAAATACATTAATGAAAAAAAAAGAAGAAGATAACTTTCCTTGGAGGCTTTTTTCTTGGGCTCTTGAAAATCATCAGTGGAGAAACGAAAAAAGTTGAGAACACGGTCTTTTGAAGGAACAATGAACGTCATTAATTTACGATTTTGCCACTCTCCCCAACTCCTCCATTCACCAAATCTCTTCTTCGTTGTTCCTTCTTCATCACAAACTTCAAACTTCACCCTGAGAAACCCAACCACCCCATTTGCTATTTCCTTCAAAAATCGTTTCTTTTCTCCAATTCGTGCGTCGATGGCCTCCTCAGTCTCCGTCACGGAGAACGAAACAAAGCCATTTTCCGTTCTCTTCGTGTGCCTCGGCAACATCTGCAGAAGCCCCGCTGCCGAAGGAGTCTTCACCGACTTAGTCAACAAAAAGAGCCTCAATTCGCTGTTCAGAATTGATTCTGCTGGCACCATCAATTACCACGAGGTGGGTTTGTGTCGTGTTTATATCAAACGCTTCATGCATTTCATCCAAAAGATGATTTTTTAGAAGAAATTTTTTGATGGGTTTATCTTTAGTTTACAAGGAGTGAGCAAAGTTTTTATATGGTATCTTAGAATATGAATAAAGTTTAACTCAATCCCATTAAATTTGTTGGTGAGATGGCTCACACTTATGTTTATTTGGCCTAGTTTCTGGTCAATGTATGACTTTGTCACTCCAACAGTGTTTAGTGTGTTGATAACATGTTAGATGACCCAACAACTGATCTAGTCTATACTTTGATATCATTTAGCGTTTTGGGTTTAGCCTCATTCAACCCACTAAGCCAACTAGTAAGGTGATAGTTGAGATTTTCCCGAAATGGACCACCAACCAAAATTCTCTCTGCAGTAATTCTTAAGGTGGGGATTATCATATATGTCATGTGTCAGTTTGTGATTGGATTTCACACACACATATATTATTTATTTGAGGACTTTTGGATCAGTATTCTATGCATAATTCGGTTGGAAGAACAGAAATTTCATTCATTCTAAGTCTGCATTCGACAAAGAATGACAGGAAATCGTGAAGCATTTTTTCAATAAAATTCAAGAGGAAATTGAGAAAATTGAGAATGCTTTTGGGGTGGATGGAAATGAAGGATTTTGTAGGTTCATTCATATACCATATATCTTCAATCACAAGTTATCATGGATGATAAGTTGGTTGATTTTTCTAATGAGAGCTAAAAAGTTACCCCAAGCATCTGCAGTGTAAAGATTTTCACAGTACATGGAAATTAAACTCTATACATTGTTTAAAAAGTTATTATTTTTTTGGGATGGTGGTGATTTTTGAAGGGAAATGAAGCGGACCCGAGAATGAGGGCAGCCTCAAAGAGGCGTGGGATTCAGATAACTTCTATTTCAAGGCCAATCAAGCCCTCTGATTTCATTGACTTTGACCTCATTCTTGCTATGGACAAGCAGAACAGAGGTAGATTCTCTGATGGAATGTTTTGTACGTGCTTTGTTATGTTTGCTGATGGACATTTTTTTGTTTCCTTTAGTGGACATATTGGAAGCTTTTAATAAATGGAAAGGAAAACATTCCTTACCGGATGATGCACATAAAAAGGTTGGTGCAAGGTCTTGCTCTTCTTTGGGGCTTTTGTTTGGTCTACTTTTTGGTCTAACCAGGATTGTGATGATGCAGGTTAAGTTGATGTGCTCATATTGTAAGAAGCATGATGAAACTGAAGTCCCGGATCCCTATTATGGTGGAGCGCAGGGGTTTGAGAAGGTAATGATATTCATGTTGGTTATTGTAGTACTTGGTTAGACTTATATGTTGGAGTGGAGTGTTAATCCCTAGTGCTATGCCAGTTTTGAATGATGGTACTTCTTGGTTCAGTAACTATAATATGAATATTGCTTGGTGGAACTGATCTCAAATTGTTGATGATGCAAGAAATGTATCTATTTTGCAAGATAACAAACACTATTGAACTCTTTACTCTTGGTTGATGCTTTGCTTATCATCTTTATGTTGGCACTGGCAGGTGTTGGATTTGCTCGAAGATGCTTGCGGATCATTACTGGAAACCATTTTGGCAGAAAATAAACATTTACAAGAATCCTAAGACATGTACAGAGGATTCAATCCTGTGGTGAAGTTATAGATCCATTGATTATTGGAAAAACTGATGTCATAATATCTTCTTGTTTCAGTGGTTCACTGTCCTAAACGCAACGATTTCTATATATTGTTGGAAACTTCTTGTCATAGTCATATAACTAACAGTTTGAGTCGTAAGTTCGATTCTCTCTTGGTTTTTCCTCTGGTAATCACCTTCAATGCTGAAATTCAGGAGATTATAGCAGAGGCATGTACGATGATATTGATGGCTATTATATTGACGTACACGTTTTTGAATTCTGTCTCGTGAGGACTGATTTGGACCATGTTTGGCTTCTGTGCTTACTGGTATGTAACCACTGAATGGAACCTAAAATTCAGATTCATTTAACTTGGTTGTTTACTGACATGTTATGTTACACATCTTTTCAGAAGATATGAATCAAAACTTGTGTTCTTTTCACATAGTGAACGTGATTTTATAGGTTTAAGACGTGTCCAAACAAATATTAGTTGTCTAAGCCTTTCAATTGAGGCACCCTATTAGTTGTTACATGCTGCAGCGTTGAACCCAAAAGTTCAGATTTATTTAACAAAGTTTGACAAGCTTTACCTACTACCAATTGCTTGGGAGTAACGAGGCTGTGAATGCATTTAAAAGTTGAATTGAATATCACAGACAAAGCTGATTTACTTCAGTTGGAGAAAATTGAAAAATGTATATTCAAAAATTTTCAGGCTTAATGGTGGGTGATAGTTATTAGAATCTAAACACATCATTACCATCACAAACAAACATATTCACTTTGAGTATAATTGAGTTACATACATTGACAATTTCTCTACATCCAACTCAAAAAACTAAAATAACCTTAAAATAAAAAGTACTCTTGTCTTCAATTTGATCGGTAAATGTGTAAATATATTCATTAAGAGTTTTTGAAGATGGAGATTGGAGTGAGAAATCCAAAGAGAAGATAGATGTGAAGTTTAGAAAGTAAGTTTAGAGAGATGATAATTTTTTTATAAAATGAACTTCACTTAATAAAAAAATTATATATAGCTTTAATCTATTTATTAAAATATTTTAGTGTCACCTTTTAAAAATTACTTATAGTATCATTTTAGAGGTTCACACAATAAATGTATCCTTATTTCTTAAATTTATATATTTAAAAAAAAAGGAAATGAACTTTTTTTAAAACCAAAATAAAAAAGAATAACTTTTTTCTCTCATTGTTTACAACATTATACTTAGGGATGTCAAAAAAATCTGTACTCGCAGATATCCGCAAATAAAACCCTAACGGGTCAAAAATGAATATTGTAAACAGATACTCGCGGGTAACGGTATGAGTATTTTTTATACCCACATGTTAACGAGGCAGATACGAGTATCATAGTATCCGTGGATACCCATACTTGCTATATTTTAATTTAAATTAAAAAAAACATGATTAAAATATTAACACATGGAAATTGAATGGTTTATTTTTTATCAATTAATTTTAAAAAATATCAATTTTTTTGTAAAATGTCATTTAACACTATTTAAACTAGCATACACACAAGCGCTATCGCGCCTGTGTACGCATTTTTAAAATATTGATGATAGCATGTTAGTAGGTGATAATAATATAATGTTATTAAGTTAATATAAAAATAAATTTATATTTATTAAAAATAAAGTGAAATGAATAAAAAAATTAATTATTGATGAATAAAAAAAGATAAACAATTTTATAGAAAATAAGTAAAAATAACCGTTAATTTTAAAAAAAATTAATAAGTAATTATATTGTAAAGGGTACAATTGGTATTATGAAATGTGGACACAAAAGAGGGAATTCTCTTTATATATTGTTATAGATGAGTTATTTGCACTTTGTTTAAAATTTATAAATGTTATGCATTGTATTTTTATTTCAATTTATGGTTACAATATATTATTAATATTAAATTTTTTCTTTTGTAAATACCCGCGAGTATCCGTAGATATCCATGAATATTAAAAAAAATATATGGGTACTCGCATAACGAATATCCGGGTCCGTACAAACATGGGTACGGGTACTACAGGTATCCTACCTCTACTTACCCGTTGACATTCCTAATTATACTCGTTTTTAATGCACTAATGATATCTAGTTCCATAATGACATGTATTATTAAATACTAAAGTGAAAATATATTTTCGTTTCTGTATTAAAATACTTTTAATTCCTAAAATTTGAATAAAATTATACTTTAGTCCCGCCAAATTTAAATGTGTTTGTATTTCCTTGAATGTAAAATTTACATTTTAAGTTTCTCAAATTTTAAAAATAACATTTTTATTCTCCAAGTTTTTTTTTACCTTTTTAATTTTATTCTTTCCCTCGTTGTTAGAATAGTGGTATAGGATGAATTATTATTATTATTATTATTATTATTATTATTATTATTATTATTATTATTATTATTATTATTATTATTATAGTCACACTTGTATGTAGTTCATTTTAATCTTTTATTTTTCTTCTTTCTTGTTACATTATCGTGAGTTCTGATTTTATTTTGAAATTAACGTACAATGGCTTTGTATAGAATATGTAAATATAATTCACATAATAAATATTGTTTCAATTTTTTTATTTTTGTATAATATAAAATTTGGACTCTCCATACTTAAATTCTCAATTTTTTTTACGTTACAAAGATTTAAAGGAAATATTAAAATCATAAATAAATATTAAAACACTATTCAATAATATTTTATCTCCAAAATTGTTAGGAAATATACTATTAATGATTAAACCTATTCATACAATATAAAAAAGAGGTTAACATAAATGGTATGGATGAACATTTTATCTTCCAATCTTTACTTTAACAAGCAGAATCAAACTAAAGTTCCACATTTAGTTTCAAAAACTAAAGAAATCAATTTTAAATTTGAAAAACTAGATAAATCATTTTTAAATATGAAACTAAAATAAAATTTGAGCTAATATATTGTTAACATTATACTAAAGTTATTAAATAATTAAAAAGTTATGCTAATATACTTCTAACATTTCACTAAAAAAATAGAATATAATTAAAATGAACTAATTTTAGTGTAGATCAATTTCGTTAAAAATTAACTTTATTAAACATTATATTTGTTAAATAAAAAAGCATACTAAAATTAAATAAAACTACTCAATATGTAAAAATATTGTGTTTATTAAATTAATATACGTTTATCATTTTACTAAACATATCTTTAGGAAATTAAAATTTTTAAATGTTTTATTTGTTAAATAAAAAATATAGTGAAAATAAATAAAATTATTAAATATTTAAGAAAATTTCTGTTTATCAAATTAATGTAGTTTTAACATTTTACTGAACATAGAATATACTTAAAATGAATGAATTTTAATATTGATCAATTCGTTAAAAAATTAAATTTATAAATTTCATATTTGTTAAATAAAAAATAGAATCGTATTAAATGAAATTAATAAATATTTACAAAAATCTCGGGTATATTAAATTAACATATTTTTATAATTTTACTAAAGATAGAATAAATTTAAAATAAATTAATTTTAACATCGATCAAATTTGTTAAATGATAAATTTATCAAATATATTATATATTCAGTTAACAATTCCGTAGCATATTATGTGAATTAAATATAATATATAGTTTGTTACCTTTCAAAAATGATAATTTTTTTATATAATGATGAAATGAAGACTAAATATTCACAATATCATCATAGAAACACAATGTTTTTCTCTGAAGTGCCTTCTCCACAATTGTTTATAGTGATTGTTTGGTCCTTTTCAACTATTATTATATCTCTTGTTAGTGCTGTGAGGTTACCAAACAATGAAAGTGTTCCAGCAGTGATTGCGTTTGGGGATTCCATCTTAGATACAGGTAACAATGACTACATTAATACCTTATTCAAATCTAATTTTCGACCATATGGTAAAGATTTTGGTGGAGGAAATCAACCAACTGGGAGGTTCAGCAATGGTTTAATCCCTTCAGACTTCCTTGGTACAAACAAAAATCCTTATTCTTCAATTCTTTTACCATCGTATGCATAATAGAATCAACATGTTTTAATAAATTTGGTCTTTTTCAGCTGCAATATTAGACATCAAGAAGCTTTTGCCTCCGTATCTTGATCCAAATTTGAAACGTCACGATCTTCTCACAGGTGTAAGCTTTGCATCTGCTGCTAGTGGATATGATCCTCAAACTAATAAAATAGCAGTAAATAACTATTCCCACTTCAAACCTCACAATGTTATATTTTCATTCTCCTCTGCATATCTTTTAACCCTCACTATAACTTTCTTTCTGTCATATGTTACCTTAGTCAGTGCTATCATTATCAGATCAACTAGAAAATTTCGTGGAATACAAAACCAAGTTACACGACATGGTTGGAGAAAACAAAACATCAACAATTATATTGAAAAGCGTATACCTCTTGTCCTCAGGAAACAATGATATTGCCAATACTTTCTTTACATTACCATTGAGGCGACTACAGTATAATATTTCAACTTACACAGATTTCATGGTTTCACAAGCTACCAAGTTCTTACAAGTATGTGTGAACCACCTACCCAAATCAACAATTTAATCTAAACTTATTTCGTTAATATATATTTGCATCAAATGAATGAAATGCAGAATCTTTATGGACTTGGAGCTAGAAAGATTGGAGTACTTGGTTTGCCAAATTTAGGGTGTGTGCCCTCTCAAAGAACGCTCAGAGGAGGACTTCGCAGGAAATGTTCAGAACCTGAAAACCAGGCTTCGATGCTCTTTAACAAGAAGCTGTCATGCCAAATAGATATCCTTGGGAAGAAATATCCTGATGCTAAATTTGTCTACCTTGATATTTATAGTGTATTATCGGATTTGGTTCAAAATACCACTAAATATGGTAATCAAACACATCTACCATACTATATACGAGTCGTACATTTTGGTTTCTAACTTCTTATTACTCATTGTGATGGTGTTTGGTGGTTTAGGTTTTGAAGTTGCAGATAAAGGATGTTGTGGCTCGGGAAATCTTGAAGTAAGCATTCTGTGTAACCCTCTTAGCCTGGGGATATGTTCAAACAGGTCAAACTACGTATTTTGGGACAGTTTCCATCCTACGGAAAAGGCATATCAAATTATTACTTCTCAGGTGTTTGATAAAAACGTCGATAAATTCTTCTGAGTTCCACTCCTGTACTCCTACCGATTAATATCAATATAATAAAACATTTTACTTTTTTTATTATTTTATGACACACTATCTTTTTATTTTAAATTTAATCTACCAATACTTTTTTTTTGTGAAAATTGAAAACATAAAAGGTGTGAGAAACAAAATCCAATGTTAAAACTCACCAACTGACAAAAAACAATTACACTGAAAATGCATTAAAATCTTTTACTTTAGGAAACGTATGTTTTTACCACGATTAAGCATGTTTACCGATTAAAGATCTCTCAAAAATTTAACAAAATAAAATAAAAAATAGAATATAGCACACAATAAAAGTAAAATAGGAGTATTGGCTGTGGATAAAAATATTTTATTGTAATTCTCGTATTCTTTGAATTGTAAGACAATGGAAATACCATTTTAATACCCGAGAATAATTGTGTAGGAGGTAACGTAACAAAATAATGGCAACATGGGATTAGTAAAATTAGAAATAATTTGTCGAGATGAATTAATTAAATGCTGACTCAAATAAATGCTAATTTAAAATAAATGCTTATTCAAATAATTTCTGTTTATCAAAATTATCATTGTTATTAACTAATGTTGTTGAATGACTAAATTAAAATTCAAATAATTGAATAAAAAATTTCCTATAAATAAATTAATTAATAAATACACAAAAAAGTTAAAACAGTAATAAAATATCAATAATTAATAATTAATGATGAAAAACCTTTTACATCGTAATTAAGAAAGGAAATTTAGAATAAATATTTTTCTAAGAAAGGAAATTTATAATTAAGTAATAACCTTTTACATCTTTTTATGGAGCGCTATTTATAAGTAATAACTTTTAATTAGAAATTTAAAATTGTGAAATTAAATAATTTAATTAATTACAATATATTAATATAAAATTTACTTTTTATAAATTTAATGTAATTAGATATTAACTTTTACCTTTTGAATAAAAAAATTGCCAATTTATTTCTCGCCATTAGTCTAATAATAAAATTTAAAATAAAAATATCGTGGTGGTGGTGGATGTGGTGGTGGTGGTTGTGGTGGTGGTAATTTGGTTATGGTGGTGATGTTGGTTATGATGGTGGTGGTAATGGTGGTGGTGATAGTGGTTATGGTGTTGGTGGTGATTGTGGTGGTGGTGGTGATGGTGATGATGATGATGGTGGTGGAGGTGGGAAAAAAAAACTTATCTGTAACAAACAAATTGAAAAAATAAATAATTTAGTTATTTTATAATTTATATATAATATTAATTTAAATTTTTTATCATGTTAGTTTAATCTAATTAAATAATTTTATAAAAAAATATGTATATGGTTTAATAACTAAAAATATTCGGTGGCTAAATATCATATCAAATATATTTTATAAAATAAAATTTATTTTGGTCGCTAAATCGGTGGCTAAAACATTACATATTAAAGAATGTTTAGCGACCAAAAATATTCGGTGACTAAATATTATATTAAAAATATTTAATAAAAAAAAATTATTTTGGTCGCTAAATCGATGTCTAAAACATTACATATTAAATAATGTTTAGTGACCAAAATCATTCGGTGGCTAAATATCATATTAAATATATTTTATAAAATAAAATTTATTTCGGTCGCTAAATCGGTGGCTAAAACATTTTATATCAAAATAATAATTAGCGACCAAAAATATTCGGTGGTTAATTACCATATTAAATATATTTTACATAGTAAGATTTATTTTGGTTGCTAAACCGATGGCTAAAACATAATATTTAGAGACTAAAAATAGTCGGTCGCTGTTTTGGTCGCTATATGAATAAAAGTTATTGTACATTCATTCAGACACTAAATCGGTGGCTATTTGCGACTACTATGAATCAGTGATTATTTCAGTCACAATTTGCGACTAAATTATTTCGGTGACTAATATCAGTGGCTAAATTGTAATTTTCTAGTAGTGACCTCATTATCTAAATGGAAATGGATATTAGATATAGGAGAGCATGGATTATAGAAGGATATCCTTAAATTTAAATATGGATCTTGGAGAGGCTTAAATGGTAACATTAGAAAATGGTATACATCTAGGTGGTGGAAGAACTTAAGCAAGACATATGGGGAAGATTAAGAAGGGAGATGGTTTGACCAGAATATTGAACGGAAAGTTAGATATGGATCTACATTCAAATTCTGGGAAGATGTATGGATAGGAGATGCTTCTTTATATATGAGGTTCCTTAGATTATATGAGAATTCAATTAGCAAGGATGGACAATGCTTAAGAGGGTGGCAACAAAGAAAAATCTTAGGAGGAGAGGAACATCATTAACAAAAATAACTTGTGCTTTATGTGGATTGCTAAGAGGAAACAATATCCCACTTATTCCTCACATGTAATATTGCAAACATGATATGGAATATATGCAACAAATGGGTATGTAAAAGTACAACTCAACATAACCAACTAAATGCACATTTCCAAGAGTTCTCTATGGTGGTTTTTAATAGCAAAGGAAATAAATTATGGAAGGGTTTATAGATATCAATCATCTGGAATATATGGTCCCATAAGAATAAATTGTATTTAGATAAGGAAAAGTTGATAGAGAGGAAATAATTACACTAGCACAATTAAATGTTTGTTCCTTCTTCACAAACTCCAAACTTCAATAAGAAAACCAACCACCCCATTTGTTATTTCCTTCAAAAATAGTTTTTTTTTTCTCCAATTTGTGTGTGTATGACCTCCTCAGCCTCTGTCACAGAGAACGAAATAAAACCATTTTTTGTTTTCTTTGTGTGCCTCGGCAACATCTGCAGAAGCCTCGTTGAAGAAGGAGTCTTCAGTGACTTAGTCAACAAGAAAAACCTTAATTCGATGTTTAGAATTGATTCTACTAGCACCATCAATTACCACAAGGTGAGTTTGTGTCGTGTTTATATCAAATACCTCATGCATTTCATCCAAAAGATGATTTTTTAGAAGAAAATTTTTTATGAGTTTATCTTTAGTTTAAAAGGAGTGAATTTTTTTGCACGGTATCTTGGAATATGAGTAAAATTTAACTCAATCACATCAAATTTGTTGGTGAAATGGGTGTTGCTTTACACTTATGTATGTTATTTAGCCTAGTTTCTGGTCAATATGTGTGACTTTGTCACTACAACAATGTTTAATGTATTGATAACATGTTAGATGACTTAACAAACAAACGCGTTTCTCACCTAACATTCATTTAATATTGAAGCAAAAATATGTCAAATGGTGTATACAATTCAAATGTTATCATGAAACTATTCAGAACGTCAACTAAACTTAAGAATATTTTGTTAAAATGACAAAATCCATGTATTTCTAAATCTGAGAGACTAAATTAGATCAAAATTTCAATGAGAGACTAATTTCAATTTTTACTGAAAGATCAATAACCAAAAACATCTTTAACACTTAATTTAATAAATAAAACTTTTCAAATATTTAGTAATTTAAAGTATAATGTTACAAATATATTAGGTCATATTTTATTTTAGTTTCATATTTAAAAACATATAATGTTAAAAATATTTAATAATTTTAGTACAATGTTAAAATATTCATCATTGTATGAATAGGTTTAATCATTAACAATATATTTCCTAACAATTTTGGGATAAATTATTGAATAATTTATTTATGATTTTAATATTTCCTTTAAATCTTTGTAAAATCAACTACATAAATGTGTGATATAATAATAATAATAATAATAATAATAATAATAATTCCTCCTACCACTATTCTAACAACGAGGGAAAGAATAAAATCAAATTGTTTCAAATAATATTACTTTTCTTTCTGAAATTATACACCCATTTAGTAACATATATCTTACTTGTAAATTAAAAGACTTAAGATACAGTTTTTAACTTTAGGGGCTAATATTCTTTTGAAATACTTGGAGATCTAAAAAGTTATTTTTAAAATTTGAGAAACTTAAAATGTAAATTTTACATTCAATATGAAATACAAAGAATATTAGGGATGACAAATAAATTCGATCATGTGGTTATTGTCCAAACTCATCTCCCTTTTGATAGAGAATTTCCGCATTGACGATGTATGGGTATGGGTATGAGAAATCGTAGACTTTTTCAATTTGGTATAGGGATGAATATGAGATTATTAGAATATTCACAGTTAATTAAGTAATCTTATATATATATATATATATATATATATATTACAACACACTATTTTTTATTTCTTTTAATTGTTTGTTTTGTCATGAAATTCATTCGCATCAGCAATATATTTCTCATTTTATCATAACCTTCATGCAATTATGTTCAAATGATGTATGTCAATTAAATATTTTTGTCTCACATTTGTATATTTCTATTCTTTTTTATTATTTTTATTTATTGTATATTTTTCTTTTACATGAGAATGTTTAACAATCTCAATTTAAGTGTTTAATAGCATAATAAATCTTTGATTTACTAGGTAATATAAAAAATTTATCTTCTTTACTCTATTATTATTAATTTTTATTTCATTTGAATAACTCTTTTGTTTCGCTAAAACATTTTTTGTTATTTCTCAACCATTGACTTTGTTGATATTTGAAACTTTTCATAGATCTCTAAGGTATTTTTCATCTTATCATAACCTTAAATATACATTTCTTTTTCTTTGTGCGATTTCATTCAATAATCTCTCAAATTGTTTCTAAGATATACATTTGATAATCTTTTAACATTTTTATTTATTGTTTATTTTTATCATGTAGAATACTATTTTGATATATTTTATATAATTATTTTTTATTTTCTAACTCATTATCAATCATAGTATAATTTTATCACTATAATTGTATAAATAAATTTTATTTACTATGATATAAAAATTTAATGTAATTGCCATGAATTAATTTTTTATCACTATCCAACATATATTAAAGTTCAAAAGATAGAATATCTACGTTAAATTATTATTATTATTATTATTATTATTATTATTATTAGTTTAATATTTGTTCTTCTTTACATGATTTTGATCAAGTGATGTATTATAACTTTTATAATTGTGTAAGAAAGATATTCACTAGAATTTAAAAAAAAAATTGAAGTAAACATATACATTTAAAAAATATTTTAATTTGAATATTTGTTTTCTTTTTATATTTTCTTAAAAATATTTTTAAATTTTTTCAACTAGGTTCCATTAATGTTTGCAAATTAATTAAATATTTTGGTTCTCATGAAATTTTATTTTGTATTCTAATTTGAAATGTATGCAATTATAATTTCTTTCTAAATATTTCGAAGAAACAATCATCCTATTAATATGAATATTTGATAATATTATGTTTCCTTTACCATAATTTTTTATTATTTTATAAAAATTAATTAATTAATATTGAAACAATAAGAAAACGGATACGAGTATGGGTATGAGAATATATTCGTTATGTGGTGGAGATGAGGACGAAACAAAAGTTTGATACCCGTTAAGTTTAGATACGAGGATGTAGATGAATTTTTTTTTATGAAGATGGGTATAGGATAACAAAACCTGTTCCCAATAAACTAAAATATATTTTCACTTTATTATGTAGTGCATTAAAAATGTTGTAAATGATAAGAGACAAAAGTATTTCCTTTTTTTATTTTAGAACTAAAAGAAGATAATTTAAATTTTTATAAATATCTGAATTTAAGAAATTAAGGATACATCTATCTTCTCTCTAAATTTATGATTCCAATCTTCCTATTCAAAAACTCCTAGTGAATATCTCTACACCTCTACCCCATCAAATTAAGGAAAATAGTACTTTTTATCCCTTTTAAGATTATTTTAGCTTTTTAATTTGGAGTGTTTAGATTCTAATTTGGAGTTTTATTATTATTGTTAGGTTAGAGAGATAGAGTTCTAAAAAACAACTTTAACCAAGAGAAACTAATCTTAGTGCACATTTGATTTCTATTGTTTGATTTGACTGTTGGTATTGTTGGGTATCAGAGTATTAGCACAAGTACTCACAAGTAAAATACAAGATAAAAATAAACGAACACACACAAACAATAGGCAATGAATATAATTTATTCAAAGAAAAGCAAATTACATACCACTCTCTCAATCTCCAAGGAGAAAACAAATGAGGACTTCTCTCTAGGAAATAGGAAAAACTAATAAGGAGAACCTTCA
>Ga0214545_1007577_pt1 | contig 18012 bp, 14 predicted proteins | sample CNSS4metaG_FD_160064 | JGI IMG/M metagenome (GOLD analysis project Ga0214545, IMG submission 160064) | Root nodule microbial communities from cowpea collected in UCLA plant growth center, Los Angeles, California, USA - CNSS4 | ecosystem: Host-associated > Plants > Roots > Nodule | place: USA...
TGATTTTTTTTTATATATAATATATATATATATATATATATATATAGATATATATATATATATATATATATATATATATATATATATATATATATATATACGTGAACTTGTGTTTTTTTTATGATAACAAAAATTAATAAATTTAGCATTTATTATGATTATAAAAGTATATACTAATGTTTTTATAATTTTATTATAGATAGTTATTATTATAGGTATATATTTTAAAATAAAAAATACATTTAAATTTCAAAAAATAAAATAGTCAAATAAAAAATTGTTACACTTTAAAAATTGACCATTAAAAATTAAAATTGGTAATAAAATTATTTTAATTTAAAAATTCTTATATTTATGTAAAAGGTAAAAATCTCGTTTGATAATGATACAGATAATTAACGATAAAGATGTTATTTTGTTAGATTTTAAAAAATATATTCATAAAAAATAAGTAATAAAATGAATAGTTTACGCCTTCAGTTTGAAGTTAAAACAAGCTGAAGTTATAAAATGTATTGTTTGTATTGAAAAGAAGAAGAAGAAGAAGAAACTGGTTAATATTATTTTTAAGTGAAATAGAAAGTAAAACTTACTCATTTGATTCGATTTCTTTACAAAGGAAAGAAGTTATATGTACTATGTATGATAAATTTAATAATTTCTACAAATAACACTTCACTTTATAATTAAGCGATAATGTCAAATGTTTTTGTTTTATATTGTTGACTATAGAAAGTTATTTTGTTTTTACTCGTGAAAGTATTTATAGGAGAAAATATATATAGGAAGCAATTGAATATTCAAATATTTTTTACTTTTTATTCATTTAATTTAAGAAGAATGGGCCAAGTTGGTTGCCGAGTCCAAAAGATTTATGGTCAAACACGGCCTACTCTGTCGAAAGTTGGTTTGTCCAAAATTAGTTGAACTAACAAATGCAGAAGCTAAGATATCATATCAATGCCTCAGAATAGGGTTTCGTGGATATTGTTTGGACTTTTAGTTGCAATGCCTGTACCATGATTTATGTTATATTTGTACACTCCTCAAAGTACATTCAACCACAGAGAATAAATAGAAGCATATAAGAATGAATGTTCATTCATTTTTACACTATCATTTACCTATAAATTATCAATAAATAGTTTTAAGCTTGTTATTAAAAAAGTCTAATAAATTTATTATATATGATAATACTGTAAAGTAAAGCATAATGTTTTAGAGAAAAACAATACAATAGGAGGGGTAGAATGCATACGGGATAAATATCAATACTTTTTACACGTAGTTGGTGGATGATTCTTACAGAGGAGATACTACGACACTGCAACATTTGAAATCTTTTTTTACATGAGTATGATAATTTCTTTAGTTAATGGGTGAATCCTTGTATGAAGAGGCTTCTTTTGTAATCAAGAATTTCTTTTCTTTATGTATATGGAAGTGTCAATTTTTGTGGGACCTCTGCGCGTTTTTTTTAACCTTTGGTTGATAAGATTCTAATAAACTTGTTTTTTGGAAAAATAAGTTGCTTAGTATGATGAGAAGAATTCAACTAGTAAATTCACTAATTGTTGGCTTATTGTTTTATAGCTTTCATGTTTACAAATGGCATATTAAGCTTCTTCTTGAGGTGGAGCAACCAATTTGAAATTTTGTTTGGATTAAAGATGAAAAAAAAATCAGGACTATTCAATATTAAATGGTCCATCTTTTGTGGTTCTAAGTTAAGTAGTGGTTTGTAGATTACTAATATTTAGTCAAAGTATAAAGCCTACCTGTTACGTTTAGCTTAAGAGTTTGCTTATGGCAAAATGACTTATACTAAACTCATGTGTATTTGATTTCTTAAGTTTGAGTATCAGAAATATATGTTTTAAATCATCATCAATTTGGCATGGTATTAAGGATGTAAATGAAGTTATTATGGAAAATACTTTTGGGCACTAAGTAAATGTGATTGTATTAATTTTTGGAATGAATGATGTTGGTGTTCTGACATTTGCATATCTAAATTGGTTAGAATTCCTTATTCTAATAGGGTAAGGTTATGCTTTGTTGTTAGTTCGGCCTAGACAGGTACTCATTGAATCTTTCCTTCTTTCGTTTTTAGTTTATGTGATTTTTCTTCTTTAATGGTTAATGAGGATGAGGATGTGCCTAATTGGACTTTGGACCATACTAGTGTGCTTTCTAAAAAAACCGCAAGAAAATTTTACTCTTCTGGTATGAAACATATGGATTGGGGGAACTTGATTTGGTTGGATGAGGTGCCACCAGCTAAAACTCTGGTTCTTTGGAAATTATTGTATGGTAGTTTACCTATTGATTTGGAAATTTAAAAAAAAAAGTGGTAATAATGAATTTTTCTTTCATTTGTTTTTTCATTATTCTATTATTATATAATTGTGAGAATGGTTGAAGGAAGTTTTTTTAGGATTTTCAATTTTCTTCTTTGGATTTGGTTGTTTAGTTTATGAAGTCTCCTTGTAGTTCTTTAGTTAAAGTGATTAAAGTGACTGTCATTACTACAATTATTTGGATGATTTAGATGATGAGAAAGCATACTGGATTTTACGATCTAGTTGCATTTCCTTCTACTATTTTTCAAATTAAGGAGTTAGTGTGTATTACTGAGAATAAGTCTAAGAAACATGAGTAATATTGTCTAACTTTTTTGTGCTAAAATTTTCAATATTCAAACTAGGGAGTGTAGGGTGGTTTCATTTATGAATGTAATATGGCAAGTTCCATTTGCTAATTGGCTTAAGGTGATTATTGATGGTGCAACTATGGGTTGTCCTGTTTGGGCTTGATGGGTTGATTATTTTAGAGGAAATTGAGGTGAATATGTAGGTAGTTTTAAAGTGTTTTAAGTGGGTTACAAACTTCTATTTATGTTGAGTTTATGGGGTCATTATGCTTGGGAACATGCTTAGAGGGAGGGCTTTCAGAGGCTTTGGTTGGAAAATGATTATTCTTTAGTCTGTCATGATTTTTTGGATCAACGAGTGGTTCCTTAGAGTCTTAGAAGAAGGTGGTGTCGGTACTTGCATTTCTGGATGAATATGTAGTTCAAAGTTTCTTATGTTTTTTGGTAAGGAAATCGTTGTGTTGATAAGTTAGTTAATTTAGCTTTCATTCATAGAAAATAATATAGGTGGTTTAATGTTTAGATCCATGTATTTATTTATATATAGTTTGTATATGTCTCGTGAAGTATAAATTTTATCATGAGTTTGGTGTGGTCTTTGTAACGTCCCATTTTAACTAATAACCCAAATTAAAAGGAAACGTCACATAGAAGTTATCTTAGCGCAGTCTCGGAGTTTAAACACCACTCCTCACAAACCAAGGCACACCTCGATGCCAAATGAACCAGATACACATATTCAACAGTAATAAAATTGGGAAAGTAAAGATAACAGACAGTACATGGGTCGTGGCTCTAAAAGAAAGACTAGAGTGGACAAATCCAGCCCAGATGGCTAAGCAGCAGAGTCACCATTTCCCCGTTGGCCGCGAGTACCTCTCGCATCTGCTTACATTAATAAATTGATGATCATCGCAAAAGGAGAAGAACCACATACAAGACAATCAAACAAGCAAAAGGGTAAGCTAGAGCCAAAAAGATTTCATCAATGCAGTCATAAATACTTTCACAGTTCCAAATACACGTCTCAACCAAGCATGTTATGACCTTTCAATCAATACACTAAGACTCGACTCGACTCATACAGATTACATATAATCTGGTCAGATTCAGCGGACGCTTGCACTTGTGGTGGATACCTCTGCTCACCCCTGAGCTATGTGTTACAAGTGTTAAAATGAATCAATCCCACACACAATATTAGCCCTTAATGAGTTTCAGGCCTCCTGCTACTCTCACCACGAGAGTCAGTCCGCTCTAAGTGAGACTAACTGACTCCTTAGAGTGTCAGGATGCGATCCTTACCTTGAATCCTTACCAAGTTATATAGATGGGGCACCACCATGGACACCCACTAACAGGGGCCATGAAGTTACGTCCCGACCACTGAAGCACGACCCTGAGACCCCACCTAGAGATCTCAAGGATTTACACACTGACACAGACCAAGCATATCAATCAATAAATTAATCATTATCATGCACAGGATTCTCATGCCAATCTTCATAACAAAATTCCTCATTCACATTTCATGTTGAATACCATTCCAGCTCATCAATCCCTAACCATAAATATAGCATTTCACCTCATGCCAATACCGTGCCATTTTGATGCCAACCATCTCATGTTCATTACATGTCAAGCATTATTCAAAATTCATCATTCATAACTCATACTCCCTCCCACTCATGCATACTCATCCCCCCATGCCATCATATAATAGTACAATCAAATACAAGTCAAACACCCAAGAACAAGAAGAACACCAATCTAAAACGCACTCTCGCCCAGCTCCTCGCTCAGGCTGAAGGGCCTCGCCCAGGCGAGAGAGATTCTCGCTAAGGCGAGCTCCCTTCGCCTAGGCGAGAGCTCGAGAATCTGGAACAGTGGCCTCTGCACGTTCTCGCTTAGGCGAGACTCTCCTCGCTTGAGCGAGACGCTCGCTCGCTCAAAACTGAGTTGGTCGCCTGAGCGACCATTCGCGCGAGAAGGCTTGGGCGAGCCTTTGCTCACCTCGCCTAGGCGAGACAAGCTCGCTTGGGCGAGATTATCAGTCATCGCCACTGTTCGTTCCTGCAGTAGTTGTATTTTCACACACCAACGACAACACCAACCATTCCATGCATCCACATCAACATACCAGTTCAAGAATCATGAAAATACAAGCAAAACAAACCGCAATCGCATTAAACAAAAAGGTTATAGATTCCCTTACCTGGAAGTCGCTAGAAAGTGCCTCGACTCTAACTAACGAAGCTCGGCAACTCAAAGAGTGGACTTGCAAACTGAACAAGACAGTGGAACAGAGTTAGGGGTCACTTATGTGGAGCAAGAAGGGGTTGAACAAGCTTGGAGATAACGGAGGTCTAAACCCTAGCAGAGAGTCGCGGCTGCTCTAAGAGACAAGGAGGTTGTTTTTGTAAAGTGAAGGGAGTGATGTGTTAGGGCAAACTTAGGGGTCTGGTTTCCCCTTTTGGGCCAGCCCTTAAGCCCAACTCACAAGGGCAGTCCTTATAATTTAAGGCAGAAAAGAATAGAAATTTTAATGGGCCTTACTAGGGGTGGCAAAATGGGCCAACCCGGCCCGTTTTGACCCGACCCGTTTGTGACCCGTTTTTTACGGGTCGGGCCGGGCTGGCCCGTAAGGTAAAAACGGGTTGTGTTGGTGAACCCGACCCATGGGCTGGCGGGTTGGTGGGCTGACGGGCCAGCCCACCAGCTTTTTCCCAAATGTATCATTGGAGGTCCAAAATCATATTTGAAGGATTTTTATTCCAGAATTAGTTCAGTGAACAATATCCCAATAGATAACCAAATAAAATTCTCCTTTAATGAAGAAGACAACAATGACCTGTTATAAAGGAAATTAAATTATCACAACACAAAATACCAACCCTTTCAAAAGGGGTTTGTTTCTGTTCCTCCACCCTGAACTCTATAATTAATCACAAAACTTCAAAGTAAAATTACACAGAGAATGTTAACCTATAGAGTGAAAAGATAATTGAACAGTGCAGTTTTGACACAACCACAAACCAATGGGGGAGCTAACTCGTACACAGAGAAGCAAAACATCAAATTTTTAGGCTTACATAAAATCGGGTTCAAAAATTAGCATACAAAAGACGAAGTAACAATAATTGAATAGAAAGCACTGCAGTCACATTTGTAAATCAAATCTGCAAAGAAAAAAATGAGGAAGGAAGCAACATTACCTAATCGGGCAGTGAATAGAGTTCCTTCGTTGCAGAGGCGAAGTATGACAGAATCAGGGGGCAACACTGTAATTCCTTCGTTGCAGAGGCGAAGTATGACAGAATCAGGGGGTTGCGCGGTTTGGGTTGGGAAAAAATTGAAGTGTGCAAACCCTAGAAAGGGTAGAGGAGGAAAACGCGAAGACGCAAGGAGGCGACGTGGTGGATGTCACGGTGGAGGAGAAACGTGACGTGGTGAATGGGCTTCGTGCTCCTGGCCAGCGACGGTGGAGGAGAAACGCGTGCAGGGAGCACCAATTTCGAGCGAGAGAGAAACTAGGCAGTGGATGGAGAATGGAATGGAACTGTGTGCGGGAGGAGAGCACCAAAATTAAAACACAAGAGCTGCACTGCACGTGTTGTTTTAGAGTAAGTTAAACGAGCTGCAGGCTGGCCCGACGGGCCAACGGACTTGGCGGGCCGGGTTGTTTCGGGCTGACGGGTTGATTTTCTTGACCTGGCCTATGTTTTTTCTGTCGGGTTGACGGATTGGCCCGTCGGGCCCGACCCATTTTGACACCCCTAGGCCTTACAGTCTCCCATATTTTTGTATTTAATTTTTAACAAATTTTCATGTAATAACAAATAATTGATGGATTTTAGAGTGTCAATGTGACTCAAATGTTAAAGTTCATAATTAGCCTAACATGATTTTATTTGAATGATTTTTTTTTTAATTTAATAATAATAATAATATTATTATTATTATTATTTGCTTCAAAAAATGAAAATGAAAATGAAAAAATATATGAACAATCTTATTCAGGATTTATACTAAATGAAAAGATGTTTATATAGGAAAGAAATGAATGTAAAGTAAATATTTCATCAACATAAAAGTCACGTGAAAAGGTGAAAGAATCTATAATAAATAAAAAGGGTTTGTTTAAATTTGTGCTCAAATAAATTGTCAATTAATTTTCATATGTTTTATTTTCTAATAAAGTGTGAGATTTTTTACTATATATATCTAACAAATATATTATCACAATATGTAACAAAAGGAGTAGAAATTTTGGTATGCAACTCATTACACAATATTAAAACTATTAAAGTTCATAAATTATTAGGGAGTCTAATAACAATTTGAGATGTCAAAGTGGGCCTACTCCACTAACGCACTAAGAAAAGGGTAGACTGTGTTGCATTTTCAATTATTAGTCCGTTTTGATCTGATTTGCTTAACCTGTAAAACTGACATACCAAAGACGGGACAGTCTGCCTCTGGCTCACTGGCCTGTTTTTATATTTTTTTATTTTCACAATTAAAAATAATTAAATCCTTGAAAGTTAACACAAATGTTAATCCAAAGAAAAGTTAATCACCGCTCAGAGATGTAGTATAGTTGGTAACATTGGAGCTATAACATTAACAACATACACTTGCCCATCCTTGAAAGAATTGGAGATTTAAAAGTAAAAAATGATATTCCATTTACTTGAGAAATCAATTAAATATTCATATAGCATAATAAAAGATGTTTTAGTAAAAGCTGATCATTTCATCTTTCCTTTGAATTTTATATAATAATAATAGATGTAGAATAAAATGCAAAAGTTATACTGATAATTAGTAAACCATTCATAAAGATAATAAAAATTATCATATAAGTTGAGTTCAACATAATGTAAGAACTTCAACTTTTTTTAGACTAATAGAGCATTCTAAAAATAAGAGAAAATGTTTCATCCTAGATACTTCAGAAAAAAAAAATTACTTATTTCAATTTAGAAGTACACCTACAAGTCAAGTTCACTAAAAAAAATTATTAATAGATAGATACAAAAAGTACACCTGCAAGTCAAGTTCACTACAAAAACATTAATAGATGAATCGAAAATTTGAAATTGTTTATTTTACTCAATAAATATCATCGATATTATTTTACTATTGTTATTTGACTTAGTAAATATCATTAATACAAAATCAATATTACTTAACAAATATATACAAGGAAAATGTTATTTTGATACCACTTGTACAAGTTGACAACCTACTTTTTGAGGTATTTTTTATTACTAAAAAAGTTTCATTTTTATATTTGTAAAGAGAGAGAGTGAAAGGTAAAATAGTATATATAAAATGTGTAAAAATTTGTTGAGTATCAAATGACATGTGGCACACTCAACTAGACTACTCAATTAATTTAAAGAAAAAAAAATGATTGGTAAGTCAATTTTTAATAAAGCAAATGCATAAAAATATTAATACGAATATAGTTTTATTTAGCGAGATTCTAACATCTTCAAAACTTATATCAATAAAAAAAATCTAAGTTTATACAAAATGTACATAAATACAAATATTTGTAAATGATGAGTCAAGTTAAAAATTCATATTGTGATCCGGATACTATTTGCTTATACATGATATAGTCAATTCATGTCACACCACAACGTCATATACAAGAGTAAGTTATTAAAACAATTTTTTATTTAAAATATATATATATATATATATATATATATATATATATATATATATATATATATAAAGATACATTTTAATTAACTAGTCACAACAATTCACTTTTATTAAAAAATGCAACATATAATAATCACATATACCAAACATATATTTATTCATAAAAAATATTCAATAAGTGAAATATCAAGTGACACCTTTCAAAGGACAAATATTAAGTATGGAGAGTAATATATAATTCAATCAAAGACATGAATTTACTAGCAAAACCATGAATCATGAAATTAGAATAAGTTCATTACAGCCTATGCCGTAAATGTACACATGTTGTGGTGTGTAAGAAATCCATATATTTTTCTTACCACCTGATATCTTAGTTTTTATAACTTAGATCATAAGTGAAGCAAGTTGTTTCTATTATAACATAAGTGTCAATATTTAATATTTAAATCAAACAACAATTCACTTATTATCACATATACGTGACAACGAATTCATGTAAGGTTCATCATTCTCAAGTGAGTTTCAAATCATTGCACATTCCACATATACATTTTGTTTCAGTCAAAACTCATCACATATCATCAATCACATATATTTTATCTCAATTTAAATGCTAATAAATCTTCCATTATATTAATATAATGTCCCAATGTAATGTAATAATCAAATAAAATAAAAACAATAAAAGATAACTAATTTTAACATTTAAAAATATTTAAACTCATTTCTCTAGAGTTCATAAAACATTCTCTCGGTCATCATTTGGTTCGTTTAGCAAAATAAGCACATGTTTAAATTTACTGTTAGAATTTTGCTCGCTTAGCTAAAAGCCTTAGCAAAACAAGTGGATTTTGGATTGCCCAACGAAAATTTTGCTTGCCTAACGAATAACCACTTGGATATTTTATAAAATAGTTTCACTAAGTGAGGATATGGCATGTCTAGTGACTACAAACACTAGGAGAGACTTGCTCAACAAGACTTAACTCTCTTAACGACCAATCCTCTGTGCTTTTGAGTTTTTCACACAACCAATATCACTTAGCGAGAGATTGACTGATATTCAAGTTTTCTCTTTATTTCTTATGCCAAAATTGATACATATAATTGAAAATAAGATCAAACTAAACAAATCTAACTCAAATGATCAAAATTTAACATTTAACAAATATTCAATACAATACACCAAGTGAAATATATAAATTTCAATCAACCCATCAAACCTCCATAAAATCAATATTTATTAACCATATAACTTCTATGATAAAATATAATCAATATCCTCTTAAAAGAGATGAGATATAAAAAGGAAACTTAAAATAAAAAGGGAAGAAGATGAGCTAGAACTTACAATATTAATTTTTTTTTCTAAAGCAGTTAAAGTGAATAATTAACCCAATCGTATATACCTCACACAAGTCTTACATAATTAAGATTCTTTTAAAATAGATGAGATATAAAAAGGAAACTTATAAGAAGAAGGGAATAGGAGGAACTACGACTTACAAGATTAAATTTTTTTTTTCTAAAGCTATTAAAGTAAATAATTTACCCAATCATATACCTCACACAAGTCTTACGTTATTCCTAACATTAAGGTTGTGTTCTTTTGAGATGAAGGATTAGAAGGAGAGGAGGAGGAATAGATTAGAAGGATTAGAGGGTGCAGCTCGTGTTGTTTCTTTTAAGGGATTCATAGGTGATTTTAGAGTGGATTAGAAAGTGAAGTTTGTGATTGAATTTACTGATGTGACATATTAAAAAAAAACTTTTAATAGAAAAAATTTATATTACCAAAATGTCCCTATTATTATATGTAATATAAAATTATATATAAATGATTTAAAATTATTTTTATAAATTTTATTGAATGATTGAAAATATAAAAAAAAATATTTATAAAAAAAATGAATAATACAATATATTTTGTATGAAAATAAATTTAATATATAAGATGGAAAATAATTTATTTACATAGAATTTTTTTTTCTTTTTAATAATAATTTTAAAAGTAATAATTTTTTATTATAACTATAATAAATTATTATTTGCCTTACTAATTTTTATTATGTTGTTTTTTCATACTAAGGAGAACAAATAAAAGTGAAGTCATTGCAATAGTCATAAAGACATTATCTTTGAATAAAATACCGTTAACATAGGATTAAAAAAGTGAACTGAAACCATGTGTATTGGTTTTAAAGACTAAATCACATACAACAAAAATTAAACAATGAAAGGGTAATTTGGTAAATTCAAGGGTGTCACCCTCTAATCTCACCATTGATAGTGGGATTGAATTTTCAATGAATCCTCCTAATCATCTCTTTCCATCACTGATTCACTGTGTATCACTTCCAAAAGAATACGCTACTCACTCCCTAATCATCGCTTTTCATTCCTTGTAAATAATACATCCACTCAAAAGACCCCATAAAAACAAATATGCAAATCTTACTTATCTCAATTCTCCTCCTCTTACACCAATTTGAGTATTGTTGGAAACTTCAATTTCATGTGTTGAAAACCACTTTGAATCTCGTGTACATACTAATGTTACTAAGAAGATCTCTTCAAGTTCAAATATTAATTTTCAAGTTTTACAGATATATTTTATATATTTTCATTGATTTTGAAATAAAAATTCATACACTTCGCTCACGATTGACACAAAACACAAAAAACAAATCTCAGTATTTATTAGTTTAATGATATGTTTAATAGAAACACCAATATTAAGATTAGTTTAATGAATAGTGATATAAAAAAATTCATAATAAGAGCAAATATATTTTTAAAACATGTAGTCATGTATCACTTCTAAAAGAATACGCTACTCACTCCCTAATTATCGCTTTCCATTCCTTGTAAATAATATATCCACTCAAAAGACATAAAAACAAATATACAAATCCTACTTATCTCAATTCTCCTCTTCTTACGTGAATTAGAATATTATTGGAAACTTTAATTTCATGTGTTCGAAACTCATTTTGAATCTCTTGTACATTACTAAGAAGATCTCTTCAAGTTCAAATATTAATTTTCAAGTTTCACAGATTTATTTTATATATTTTCATTGATTTTGAAATAAAAATTTATACACTTCACTCACGATCGACACAAAACACAAAAAACAAATATCATTATTTATTAGTTTAATAGAAACATCAATATTAAAATTAGTTTAATGAATAATAATATAAAAAAAAATCATAATCAGATCAAAGATATTTTGAAAACAAATCTTCAATATTTATTAATTTAATGAAATGTTTGATAGAAACACCAATAATAAAATTAGTTTAATGAATAGTGATAGAAAAAAAATGTCATAATCAGACTAAATATCTTTTTAAAAACAAATCTTCAACATTTATTAGTCTAATGATATGTTTGATAGAAACACCAATAATAAAATCAGTTCAATGAATAGTGAGAGAAAAGAAAAAGTCATAATCAGAGTAAATATCTTTCTAAAACCAAAAGCTAAATTTATGTATTTTCTTAGTTTAAAAATGGAGCATGCAAGTGTTTAAAATTGAAATAAAAACCATCAACTTTAGTCAAACAGATATTTGTTTTTCAAATTTTTTGAAAGCTAAAGAAACTTACTAATCCTCTAAATATGTTCTTGATAGTATTGTAAAGAAAAGCAGACAAAATAATTAAGAAAATGATATTAATATTAGTACTAGTTTCTATTAATTGATAAAGAGAACAATGCATAAAACTAGATTGAGTAAATATTATTTTGAAACAAAAGGGGAAAAAAGAAAAAAGATAGTGTGGAATTAATGATTTGTGATGGATGGAATTGTAGAAAGTGAACCATGAAAAAGGAGATAATGTGGTAAGGGTTTTTGTGTGTTCACATTTAGAAGGAAAAAAAAAATTAAAAAAAACAAAAGGATGAAAAGAAGATTTGGAGAAGGAAGTATTTATTATTTGTTCCGTGGAAGCAAGATAAGAATAAGAGGAAGAAGGAGAAGAGAGAGAAGAAGTTGAAGGGTTGGGTTTTGTAATCCAATCTTCCTTTTTCCTATGCTTTTAAGGCACAATTTCTTCTTCCTCGTCTCTTCTTCTTTCTCCTCTTCCTGACTCTTATTATTCCTTTTCTTTACCCTTTACCTTCTGCCCGGGAAAGGAAGGGAAAGAAAAAGGAACAAGCAATTGTATTATTATTATTGTAATTATTCATATAATTATTATTTGTTATTGTTATTATTAATTTAAAATTATTACTATCGTTGTAATTCCTCATCCATGGATTCCTCTTGTCTCTCCAACGATTCGGTTTCTGGATTCAAAGACAAGGAGTCAATGGTTGACCCCTTTTTAGTCGAGGCTCTCCAGAACCCTCGTCACCGCCTAACCAGTTAGTATTTTCTTAATTATCTCCTTTTATTTTATTTTTTTTCGAATTTTTATTTCTGGGGTGGGATTTTTTCTGCTGTTGTTGTGTTTCCGCGTCGTGGGTATGCTTCAAAATTGTTGCTTTAGCTCGATTTCGCGTTGACCCCTTTGTCTTCTTTTTTGAATTTTTCGTTTACGGGTTTTGCGTGTTGGTTTTCTATGAGAATCTTTGTGCTTTTCGATATTTTTAGTTGCGTTTAGGTTAATTGAAGTCAGATCCGGGATGGCTGTGGTTGTTTCCTGCTTAATTGTGATAATAATTAAGGAATAGGATGGTCATTTGGGGGATTTATTGAAAATTACGTTCTCCTTGAAATTGATGTGATCGTAGGCCGTGTAGGCATGTATGTTTCTGCGGAATAAAATTTTAATTTGGAATGAAATAGGGAAGCAGCTTAATTTCCAGAGTTCATAGATTGAATTGTTCTGCAGCATTTTTATGCGTTTAGTTCTTACTCTTTAGATGGAGTTGTTGCGCTATTGCTTGCTTTGATCAAAATTTCATCTGTCACAAGTTTAAAGTAGTAGTGTATGAGTGGTGGTTCGCAGTTGCATCAGGAGTTTTCTGGCTAATGGATGGCTTATTCGTTGATGATTATGTTCTGCCCGTAATTTCCCGTTGCCAATGTTGATTCTAATCGCATTTTTTGCAAATATTTACATTTTTCTTATTATTTTGTACTTTGATTTTGTCCTCAGTTCTGCGGATGGAGCTGGACATTCAGAGGTTTATGAATAATGCTGATCAACAGCATTTTGAGTTTCCACATTTCCCTTCTTCCTATCTCAGATTGGCTGCACATCGTGTTGCTCAACACTACAGCATGCAAACAATGGTTCAAGATATTGGCTTAGATGGTCAGGGAAGTAAAATTCTCGTGAGAAAGTTACCAGAGAGCAAGTATCCTATGGTTAAGTTATCTGAAATACCTGCAAAGCAATTGGAAAATGATAAATCTCAGCAGAAAAAATTTGTTATTAGACCTAGGCCTAATAAGAACAGTTTGAATGATGCTAATGGAGTTGGGATGAAAGGAAATCCTGTAAGAAGTGTGGAAGAGAGGAAGGAAGAATATGACAGAGCACGAGCTCGTATCTTTAGTAGCTCTAGAATCCCTGACTCTGCTGATATCTCATCCATGGTTCCAATGGATGGGAGAAATTCTTCTACTACCAAGGATGAGAGTGAAACCAGCAAGAACCCCGTGGCTGCTGATTCAGAAAGATGTGTCAGTGTCAGGGATATTTGTTCAAATCGAGTTGCCATTTTCAGGGATAGGGAAAAGGATCGTAGTGATCCAGATTATGACCGTAGTTATGGAAGGTGAGTCATGTCACTGTACCCTGTTAACTACATGCAGATGCATGATAATATAGTCATTTTTCTGCTCTACATATAGAAATTGGAGTTGAATTTGCATTTGAAAATAAAAGATTAAAACTGAACAATGACAATTTTGTTATTTGGCTGGCACATTTGATGGATTTAAGAATTTATATAACTTGTGATGGTTTTGTTTCTTCAGGTTTTTTGGTTATTTGTACTGATTTAATTTTCAGTGTTCATTTATCAGACTGAATTAAGTTATTGGTGCAGGTATGCCAGGAGTATTCCAACCTCTGCTGTTAACTTGGTGCCATTTAACTTGCAAAAAGTTCAACCTTCATTTGCTCAATATGACGCTACATTTAATCATATGGGTCAGATGTCACAAACCCAGGCCACACATGGCTATATACCTCCTTCTACCCCCATAATGAATCATTTTTGCACCACAGGATTGAATCAGACACCTACGGACGGTGCTTACATACAGTGGCCTAGTGCTGCTATGATGTATGCACATTCATATGACCAATTTAGACATGCTGTTTTCCAGGTAACTAACATTTAATTTGCTTGTTTTATTATGTTGGAGACCCTGTTGCAACTAAAGATAAAACGGGGTGCAAATTTTATTTTACAAACCATTTTATAAAAGTGAGTTAGATTTAAAGTTCACAGTTTAAGATATTCTCTGCTGAATTTGACAAGTGTTTTCTGTATTTGCTTTAAAAATTACATAGACATGTTAGCAATAAGTGTAATAATTTAATTAATTAATGATGTAGACATTAGTTAATGCTCTCAACTCAACTCCTTAAAGTTGGTTTTAGAAATGACTTTTTGTGTTGAAGTGTGTCTGTAGTTTGTATTCTTGCAACATAATGCATATAGATTTCTTAGACCATTTTTATTCTCAAACAGTGCTGTTGATTTTCCTGATGTGTGATAATTATGCTCTGTTTTTGAGTTCTACTCTCTGACAAGGATACAATAATGTTTTTCCTTTATTTCACTGTATCTGCTTTTACTTGTCATTTTTGCATCTCATCTCATACTTTTTACTGTTTTTGCAGGCTCCATTTGGTCAACAGCCTTTGAGCTTTGACTATTCGCAGAACTATTAGGTGACATATTCAATTTGGATGAAAAAAGTTATGTTAGCTTTTTAGAATTTCATGTTAGGTTTCATTTGTCAGTGCTGTCATAGACCCTTGTTGTAGTATTATGTCTTTTCTTTCAGTTTTGATGTTATAGTAAAATCGTTGGGTACTTCTCGTGTGACAGTTTATAAAATAGTGAATTGTAGTGCATTACTGGACTTACAGTTATATCATAAGGTTTCTGTGGTGCTTTTTAAACTACCTTTCTCTAATTTGGGGTTACACAGCATTAGAATGTTTTTTTAAGATTTGGAAAAATTAATTTTGACCCGTGAATGTTATTGGGATGAGTATTTAAATTAATCTTCATAAATTTTAAATTAAAACGTGTTATGGAAAGATAAATTGATTAGGAAGGTTCGACAAATGGACACTTTCAGCAAATACTTTTCGATCAATTGGAAAATTTTTCTACTACTTGGAAACATGTTTGTTGAACTACTTTGTCTTTTAGCATTGTTTTCCTACCTTCTTTCTTTCACATTTTTTTCGTAGGTCTTTTGATCTCATTATTTTATTTTGTGAAGCTTTTTTGAATTATTGTTTATTTTAATTAATGTAATGCCTGTTTTAGTTTTTCTAAAATTGAGTCTCCATTGATAAAAAGTTAAAATTGCAAAAAAAGAAAACGGTACAAAGAAATATAGTATAATTAATGTTTTTATTATTAAATTTTAGGAGTAAAAAGAAAAGACATGTTTGTGCTGTATCCCACCCTGTAAGGATAAGGACACCAGTTGGATGGTAGGCATTAAAAAACCAAATTGGAAGATTAGTTTATTCTAAATACCAACTGAACATTCTAGATCTAAGTTATTCAATTTTTTTATAAGATCCAATCCAACTCAATTATTTTAGTTTGTTTGAAAAATTAGTGACTATAAAAGGTTGATGTATGAAGAGATTTTTTTTTTTCAAAGTTGAATGCATAAATATTTTTAATATATAAATCATAATTACTATGCATAACAAAAATAATTAGTATATATTACTTATGTTTTAAATTGTGATATTATACTATATTTTATTTTTCACAATGGGTGTCCTTTTTTGCAAAGGAAACATGTTTAGGGTTAACCCTCAAATGTGAATATATAAATTTGAACCTTTTACATAATGTTATTTTTAATTATTATCAGTTTTAAAAGGTTAAAATTCAATTTAGAGATGTAAGGAATGAATCTTATATTAAAAAGTAAAAGAAAAATATTTAAGATTAAGAAAAGTTGTTTGAGTAAATATAGAAAAAGAATGGAAAAAATCAATACAAGGACTAAAAAAACTTGATTTAAAAAAAAATGAGAAAATATGGAATAGGAGAAAAAAAATTGTAACACCCCACTTGAATTATATTTAAGATTACTGTATAAAACTCATTCACAGTGTATTTTTTAATTTATTCAAAAGTTGTGTTACAATGAATGAAGATTTTTTTATGTAGAAAGGAAAACGTCCAAAATCTAAATAAAGCAGAGAACAGAAGCATGTGCGTTCCATGGCTTCAGTTTTGACTCATCTGTCTTGAAACAGATTCTTTTTATCCCTGCATTCATTGCATCGGAAACTCTTCTTTTTGTTTCCCCTAAAGATGTTAATTGATAGAAATAGTTCCATAAAAAATGTCAAACTCTATATTTTTTTTTCTCCCATTTAAATTAATTATGATAACAATTTATCATTAGAGTGATTTTATTGTTATGAAATGGAAAGAATAGTAAATTAGATTATAATTGTTTATAAAATTTACCAACCTTAATATTTTGTATTTTGAATTACTAAATATTTAAATTATTTTTCAAATAATGAAACACAGTCTAATATTGAAACTATTTATGAAGTCATATTCAGTAGACTTTTAATTTTTCAATTTTACTTTTAGTAGATGTAATATCGAAATTTCAATATAAAAATAAAAAAATCACATGTGATGAAGTAAAATTTAACATTCTAAAAATTGAGTAGATTTATTTAAATAAATAATTTAAATTGTCAATTTCTTTTTTTTTTCCAAGATGTAGATTCTGTACCAAAATCTAACAAATAAAGGTGATGAAATTGATTTCAAATATTTATATAAAATGGTCAAAGTTTTATTCCCCAACAATGAAATTAATCTCGACACATTTAAACCTTCGATATGCTATATAAATCATAGACGTCATTTATTCACCAATAAGGATTGCTGAACCAAAGAAATTGAACAAGATCAACGAAAAAGGTGGTGAGTTGGACTATTATTATTTTTGTTTAGGTTGATCTTTCTTATATTCTACATAATTTATAAAATCATATTCTTTATTGGAGCGAAGAAGAATACAGAAGATTTTCTGAATTTTATTCCATTCCTTTGACCCATTGTACTGGAATCCACCACATCATGTTCACGTCACCGAGCCCAAATCTGAGCCACTGTGGCCCATACTTAAATAACAAACAATGGGGCAAGATTTTGTTGGCCCACTTACAAGTCAACTAACTATGTTCTTTGAATATGAGATATCTATTAAGCCACAAAAGATAGAGAAAATGTATATTGTACATCAAGAACTCCCTTTTAACATTCTCTCTTTCAACACACTATTAATTAGTTTTCCTAAACTCTACTGAGTGATGCAAATTTAACCCACAATTAAATGAAGTTTTGTTTAAGACTAAAAACCTTGTGTGAGTTTTATGTGCAAATAAAAATGTGTCAAGTGTATACAAAAATGCATTTTACTAATACAGGAAACAAAGACAAGATTTTTTTTTTTTTTGGTTTTTTTTTTACATAT
>Ga0214545_1007580_pt1 | contig 18005 bp, 3 predicted proteins | sample CNSS4metaG_FD_160064 | JGI IMG/M metagenome (GOLD analysis project Ga0214545, IMG submission 160064) | Root nodule microbial communities from cowpea collected in UCLA plant growth center, Los Angeles, California, USA - CNSS4 | ecosystem: Host-associated > Plants > Roots > Nodule | place: USA...
TATATATATATATATATATATATATATATATATATATATATATATATATATATATATATATTGCACATTAAAATATTTCTATTAATTATTTTGAAAACTATGATCATCATGATATCATCTTCAAGAACAAAACAGTTATCTGGAGATAAAAATGAAAAGTCATATTTAGGAAATAATTAATTACCAGAGAAAGTCCTTTGATGATTTGATCAGTGTATTGTTCAAGTTGTGATTGTTGTTGAGCAAGGAGATGATTTATCATAGTATTTTCATTACGATGTTGTTCGATGAATTCTTGTAAGAATGCGTCTGTTCTTTTACCAATTCCACACAGAGGACATTTGGTAGATTCAGTTTCGACACAAAATTGCTAAATTCTAATAGCGAAACTTAATTAAACAGAATTCAAAATGTACTAATTCTTTGATTCCACTGAAAATCCACCAATCACAAGTTACTAAATTAATTATCTTATCCAATTTAGTCTCATGAAACCTGAATTAATCAACTATGCGAAAATTAACACAGCTTCATTATGCCTTTAAGCATAGCACACATCCTTCTTTCAATTTCACACACGCACAAATTAAGCAACTGTGGCAGAACCCAAACTCACTAAGCATGAACAAGGGCTCTGAAATTGTAGAAAACATGGACCCATGATTAAGCATCACAAATTCCCATTTCATTAAAAGTTACGAATTGAATAGGATGAAGAGAAAATAGGAATTGAAGTGCACTGTAAAACATAAAACCTCATGGTTTCAATTCAATTTCTTCAAGGAATCAATACGAAAAGCTTAGCTAGATTTCAAAATGGAGCACACAAGCCCTTCAAAACTGGAATCACGGAAACAGAATCAAAAACCCTAACTTACGAATTCTGCCAATGCGATTTCAACATCAAAAGACAAATTTTAAAGCTTTAATTGAACGAAAAACACTGCTATGGTATAAAAAACGAAAAACCCCATCAATGGGTGTTGTTCCAAGTTATTACAATCCACAAAATGAGATGCCCAAGCTACCAAATGCATTCAAAACGTAAATCCCACATTTGGTACTGTCAAATATGCATAAAAATGGTAAAAACTAGTGCAAAAACGTCAAAAACGAAAATAGCACCTCCATGGACACCCACCAAAGCTTGAGAACGTTAAAATGGAGGTTGGGGAAGATGTTATGCGACTGCTGCATGCTAAGAGATCTAATTCTCATGGTCCAATCAATTCTGCCACTACTATTTACAAAAATGTCACTATGCTACTCAGAATAACAAAAATGCCACTATTGGGCCTCAAATTTGGCCCATTCACTTAGATGACGTGGCAATGATGTGGCAACTCTCTTCAACTGAATATTAATGTCCAAGCTCTAAAATTGCTTCACCCAAATACCACCATGGACACCCACCAAAGCTTGAGAACGTGAAAATGGAAGTTGGGGAAGATGCTATGCGACTGTTGCATACTAAGAGATCTAATTCTTGTGGTCCAATCAATTCTGCCACTAGTATTTACAGAAATGTCACTCTGCCACTTAGAATTACAAAAATGCCACTATTGGGCCTCAAATTTGGCCTATTCACTCAGAAGACGTGGAAATGATGTGGCAACTCTCTTCAACTGAATATTAATGTCCAAGCTCCAAAATTGCTTCACCCAAATACCACCATGGACACCCACCAAAGCTTGAGAACATGAAAATGGAGGTTGGGGAACATGCTATGCAGCTGCTACATGCTAAGAGATGTAATTCTTGTGGTCCAATCAATTCTGCAACTAGTATTTACAAAAATGTCACTCTGCCACTCAGAATAACAAAAATGCCACTACCGGGCCTCAAATTTGGCCCATTCACTTAGATGACGTGGAAATAATGTGGCAACTCTCTTCAACTGAATATTAATGTCCAAGCTCCAAAATTACTTCACCCAAATACCTAAAAATAATTAAAAACAAAAATTAGGCCAAATAATGTGAAATTAACCCAAATTTGGAACAGTGGCCCAATAAAGCCCAACAGATGAAAACACACTAAAGATGAACAATTAAGCACTGAATAACTATCAAATGGGTACACAAAGGCTAGTGGAATGGAGGAAAATAATGACTCATCACTTATCACGAAACATGAATTGGTTGGTTTGTTATGCATTGACTTGTAATTGTGTGGCTGTGTGTTCGAACCTTGGCCTATGTGAAATAAGTTCCTTTTCGCCAAATTCCTTTTTGACATGAATGTGAAGGAGCAGAAAACCCATTTGACATGGAGAAAGTAGAAGGTGTCAAGAAGTGGGACTTTTGCTATCATCAAGGATCATAAGCTTTGCAATTGGAAACAAGAAATCCAAGATAGGGGAGCTGAACCTCGTAACTTTTTGTTGTGATTGAATTATGTGTTGTAAGAATTGTATGTGAAACCTTTGATCCTTGTAAGTTCTATAATTTTGTTCATTGGAATTTTCTAGAAATTGTCTAGTGACAATAAAAACCTGCTAGGCGACACATGTGAATTGTACTGGGTTTCTCGATTTCTACCAGAAATCGCTGGGCGGCACGAGCTGATCGTCGTTTGACACCATAGGGTTAACCAAATCTGGGTTTTTAGTATGAACTATGTGGCGGTGATGAACAATTTCCAAGCAACACGAGCTAATTTGACTCGTTTTTTATGTTTTTGTGGTTTCTGGGCTATTTTGGTCGGGGGAGAGGGGAGATTTACATGAGTATAGAATATTAGATGCTATTATGAGTTAAATTACGATGCGAACGAAATTGATTGGAATGAAATTTGGTATGGATCAATTTTAGCGTTTGGAAAATTGGGGGTTTAGAGAGTAGGGATAATTGATGTACAAATTACAATTGAAGACTTGTAGGTTCACGTTTAAATTGATATTAAATAGCGGGTGATGTACGTTTGCCTGCTAAATGGTGGAAATAAACAGAGGAATGCATTTTGAGAATTTTGGAGATTTTCGTAGGTGCAACAGAATCTGGGATTTTCCCATAAATTGATGCACCACCTAGTGGGATGTAACCTACCGTCAGGCGATAACGCAGATCACAGTTGCAGTGTTGCGTTCTGGACGTGATGGGCATTGGTTGAAGCTTATGCCAGGTTTAAGAAAAAATATTAAGGGAATAATTAGAGAAGAGGCAGATTACGAGTACCTTAGGTGTTGGAGAGAAATCATGAATTAAGGAACGAAATGAGGAACTAGGATTATGTGTAAGTTGGCGCTATAACTGGGGTTGTGGTTTGATCATAAAAAGGAAGCAGTGATAGGTATAACTAATCCTAGGCAGGGTGCTTTTATTTCTAACTTTAATTTGTAAGTAATTTGATTTTATGTGAGAATAGAGGAGCATGCGGTGTACTAAAGGATAATATAATGTGTTATGACTGATTTTGTGGAAAGGAAGGACTCTTAAGATCCTGACATAAAATAAGGACGTTTGGAGGACTATGCTATGAGTTTTATATGGTGGCTATATCTAATTGAATTTAGGCATTGGAAATGGTTTAGTTAGGTGAATACTTGGAGATGTGAATTTGTTGTAAGGTATGTGTGGGATGACCTCCAACTTGTAAAAGATGCTTTATGTTGCACTAGGAACTGAGTAGCATATTCTAGCACTTGGGTGAATTGGAAAATGGAGCTGTGATGGAGCAATAACCGGTAAACTCACTATATCGGTGTAGCGCTTGGCGGTGAGGTTAAACCACCAATCGAGAGCTGTAAAACAGAGGGGTCATGGAATGAGTGGTGCTTGGCAATGTGGTGCGTCCCGCCAGGCGATACCTGCAGAAATAGGGACATCTAAGGCGTGTCACGCCTGGCGACTTGTGACTTCCGCCAAGCAGTCTGCAACTAGATTTTGCTTGGCAGTGATTACGCAAGGGTAGTGGCTTGTTTCTTCTTATGGATGTGCATGGTCTATAGGGCTTTAGGTGAAACCTTCAGGATGGACTTTGCTAAAACATTCTTTGATTTGTGCCTCGGAATGGTATCCCTTGAGTTGTGACTCGGGATAGAGGGTAAACACGTGGCATTCCTTAGGTTGTGACTCGGAATGCCATCCCTTGAGTTCTGGCTCGGAATGGAGGATGAACACAATCATTCCTTGAGTTGTGGCTTGGAATGGTGAGTGTTACCGGTGGGAGTGTGCGAGTTGTGGCTCGTACGGAGGGTCTCCACTTGATTAAGCAATCACAAGTGGTGGCCAGTGATGTGTTAATCCTATGTCGAGAGTATGAATTGTAGTTCGTATTGGGAACTCCACTTGGCGTTGCGGAGTGTGGTCCGTAACATGATATTCCCTCACGTGTTTCTACAAGTTGTGGCTTATAGATGGTGGCAGCAAAGGATATCTTAAGATTATCATCTAAAGATGTAGAACGTGGATAAACATGATGGTGGCCATGCTTTATGGAATCAGGGGATATAGTTTCTCTGATGAATGTGTATGTCTATTTTGAATTGTGATTTTATATATATGTATGTTAGCTCACCCTATTTGCTTGTGTTTGGTGATGATTGTGTAATTTGTTACACAGGAGCAGATGATGTTGTAGGTGGTTCTGGTGAGACATAGAGCCGGAGAGGGGCTAGCTTGGGAAAGTTTCATGGGGTTTTATTGATTTATGATTTTTCTTTCATGAATTTCTATAAACAGTATTTTTACTGGATTATGAGTTTGTAGCAATTGTTGGAACTTTAGGGTTTTATTTGGATGCGTTTAATAAAATTTATTTTAATTTTCCCGTTTTTTAGGAAAGATAGTGACATAAATGCGACTTTATATTTTTTTTATCTTTATATTATTTAAATTAGTAATATCCAACCGGGATGTTACAAGAGTGTCTTTTGTAGGTACCCTTCCTATGCTTTTTGGACGAGATTTGTTGAAGTCGAAGGGCGGTTTTCTTGAAGATAGGTACTAGAAGAGTTTTGAGGACTTGACAGAGTACAACTTGGTCCTGTAAGAACAAATACACATACACACACATAGGTACTTTAGTAACTTAAAGGAGAAGAGATGAGTATTAAAGCGAGTATGGGAATGGCGACGGGGCATGTACACATTCATCCCATCTCCATACCCAATTGATAAAATCGGTTGTTACCCATTTCCATACCTGTACCTAGTTAATATAGGGATTTCCCATCAAAACGAGGATGAGTTCGGACAAAACCCATGGGGCCAAGTTTATTTGTCATTCCTAATTGAGACCATCTACCAAGTGTGATATATAGAAGCTTCACATCAAGGAAACACTACAAGTTAAATTCATAGAACATCATAAAGTTGATAATTGTATTTCAATAGTCTGAAGATTAACTACTTACAGTTTGTGCAATGAATTGTAACTTCTTTCTAGAGGCGTATGTCTTCCCTTCAACCTCGAATAAGCCTTAACCACTCTATAAAATTTACATTGAAATTTTGCCTAGTATGAAACTTAGTAAAATTATATAACACAAGAGAACCACTAGAGACTTCTGAGGAAGAATTACTAGCAATTGTCAATGACCCCTACAAATTCAAATAATAGTAGATACAATTAAGTTTTATAAAAATATAGTTTAATATATAAAAGACATAATTATAATTGCAAATAAGGTGGTGAGTACAATTCTTTTTTTTCATTTTTCAAATGCCCCATAGGTATTGATGTACTTCTTCACCATTATTATCAAAAAATTGAATAGCAACAAGTTCAATAAATTGATGTGTGTGTGTATTTTTCCTCTCTATGAATCTACTATGTAAATACCTAGAATAACGTATTGAAAATATTCAAACCTGATAAAAGTAATAAAAGTGTATTTACAACAATCAAAGTTTTATTACTAATATACATAACATACAGTGCCAAAAAGAACTTCAAAAACATCCTTTTGTCATATAAAAAAAGGGAGGTTGGAGGTCTTGTTTATGACTTCAGCAACCATTTCTAAGTGTATAAGGGTAATGGAGATAGTTGCTACCATTGCACCAAGTTGTTTTAGAATTGTCGGTTGTGGCTGTTGTGGTGGTGATTCATTCACATCTTCCTTCCCTTGTGCTCCAACCTGCTATACATATTTAAAGACATAAATAACATTAGTATACACAATTAAAAAATGCATAACTAAAGCAATTAAGGACAATTATCTCCTTTACAATTGCTTTTTCTAATCTAATTGGCCAAAGGATAAATTTTTCAAGGACCTACCTACTGTCTCAACCTCCTAAGTGGGCACAGGGACTTGAACAATAGCATTTCGAACGTCTTCATGTTTTGCTTCTTTCTTTATCATCTTTATTGTTTTTTAATCATGTATGAATTGGGTTCAAGTAGAAGGGCCTTCTAGTTTTTGTGAACCTAAAATAAATTTGTGAAACTAAGTTTTTAAGTGAAAAAGTTTAAATAAAGCCTTAGTTTAAATAAAGCCTATCTTATTTCTAACATTGTCAAGATTGAAAAATTTAAAACATTTGTGAATTAAAATATCTAAAGCAATTTTACAAATTATATAACCTATTGTGTTGTAGAAAACTATAAAATAATAGCTTCAATTAATACATAAAATAGACAAAAGTTCTTTAATTATGAATTGGTTAGATCATCACCTAATCCTAACCTTGCCAATATCATCTCAAACAATCATTGTCATCTATTATATTACATAATATCCGCATCATATTCTCCAATTTGTTTGTTACACTACAATTTAATATCCAACACAATTGACATATTTAATTGACAAAAAAAAACTAATAAATTATATTTAGACAAAAATCGATAACCTTAAGTGTCAATCGTTTAAGCTTTTGCGATATTACACTTTGTCTGCCTTTCAAAATATTACACTAATAAGAAAAAAAAAATGTTTGTTAGGGTCCACTTATAGGAAATAAAAACATTTTCTTATGAATCAATTATTTGTTTCGGATGTGTGGCTGATGTGTGGGTGTTAATACGTAATTTTGTCCAGATATATAAAATTTATTTTCATAAAACATAGGTGTTTCATTAATCTTTAAAAATAGTAGAAAAAGAAAGATGAAATATATTTTTTTCATACAAGTTTAAAAGATTGATTAGTTTCTTTTATTTAAAATTCAAAAAATTAAATTAGTTAAAAAATTAGAAAATTTCTCTTTAAAATAATAATTTTAATAGTAAAAGAAAAAAAATTATAAAATTAAAATCTCTTGAAAAATCTCTTTAAAATAAAAATTTGTTATGAAAGATAAAATGAAAAATAGAAAACACAAAAGAGAATGAAGAAAGTCTAGACCATTTGTTTGGCCCAAATTTTCTAAAAATTAAAATAAAAAATAGAAAAGCGTTTTCTCATGGTCTATTTAGGGGTGGCAAAACAGGTCAGTCCCGTTTTGGCCCGTCAAAAACGGGTTGGGTCGGGCTGGACTGGCCCGTCAAACATAAACAGGCCAATAATCACAACCTGTTCAGTATAGGACGGGCTAACAGGCCGGGTCGGACTAGCCTGTCTAGTTTTTTTTCTTTTTTTTTTAATTTTTTAAAAGTTTTTTAATTTGTTTTCAAATTTTTTTTAAATTTTTTAATTTGTTTATATATACATATAAATTATTATTAAAGTCATATTTAATCAAATAAAATATTTTTTAAAATTTTAATTCATTAGTTAATACTTTTAATTAGATAAGTTTAAATAATTATTAAATTTACATTTTAAATTATTCAGTTATAACTAATAATTCAAATTTAATTTGTAGGTGTTAATGATTTAAATTACAATACTATTATATATTTATACATTTAAAATATATAATATAAAAAAATAAATCTTTTTAATTACTTTTATTTTGTTTATTTTAACGGGCCAAGACGGGTTGGTCCGTACTTTGGCCCGTCAAGTTGACGAGCTGGACGGGACAGGCCAGAATGGACTAATGGATTGAAATTTTTAACCCAACCCATTCCTTTTAACACAGGCTGACAAACTAGCCCGTCAGGCCGTTTTGCCACCCCTAGGTCTGATCCAATCTGATTCCCACTTCCTCACCCAATAGTATTCTATCTACACACCCAGGGGTACCAATACAATCATCTCCATTCATTAAGTGACATGTGTCCCTACTTTTCACCGTCCAAAACAGAATTTGTTTTTCTGCACACGCTAGACACCAAATTTTGGGGTTTTCTGCTCTAACGGATATGTCTTTCTTCCTCACAAGACCAACGGTGACCCTCCTTGTTCAAAATTTTCTCCTCTCCTTTATATTTTATTTTTTCTCCCATTTCCTTGAATCTCCTACACAGCTCCTTCTTCTTCCTAGTACATCACACACCAAAGGAGCTCTTCTTCATCAATTCAACACGCCATTGAGCCCTGAACTAACTGGCTTTGGAGTGTATTTGGATAGAGTATTTTAATGAAGCAATTCATTTTTTTGAAGAATTTAGATTTCTTTGTAATGAAATGCTTCGTTTGGATAGAGAAATTAAAAAGCATTTCAAATGCAAGCATTTTTTTGAAGGATTTCAATTAGCTAAATTAGTAGAAATTCAAATACCCTCAAAATAGGTGGAATTTGAAATTCTTCTCACTCAACCTCACATTCTAGACGACCCGGACGGGCCTGACGACCCAAACGGGTCCGATGACCCAGATAGGTCCGACGACCCAAACGGGCCTAACGATAGGTCCGATGACCCAGATAGGTCTGACGACCCAAACGGGTCCGATGACCCAGATAGGTCCTTCCATACATAAATTTGGCAGATATAACAAGTATTTTTAATCAATATATAAGATATAATCATTAACAACCACAATTTGTTCTTGCTTCTCCACCTTTACAGCTTCACTTTTAGCTTGACCACATGGTTACCATATACATTCTTTGGAATCAACTCTAATGCCTATGTTTACCATAGTTCATGTTGGTTGTCCCTTGTAAGTTGGTATGTTATGTGAGTTCTTTCATATAACCATAAATTATTGTACCAGTTGCTTCCTTTGTGTTTGCTATTGTGATGCTTTCAATTGTTGAAAGTATAACCTTGAATAAAACTTGACATACCTAAAAACGACAAGATTTTGGTTTATATGATTTCCATAACTAATGAGGACCATATGTCATAATGTCTCCAACTTATTTATAGGTTTAAATTGATTTTAAGCTTTGGATAGGACAACGATATCAATTAGAGTATGTCATTGTTAAACTTTTTAGTTTGTGTTTCATCCATGACCATGCATTCAACTATGCCATACAAAATATTGCTTCTGCATCTACCTTTTCTTGCCTAAAAATAATTTTGTTCTTATGATTCCAGATGGTCCAAATTTTGTTTTGTTTCCCAATCAATTCCATTCGAAAAAATTGTTGGAAATGTAGTTTAGCTTGGTTATAATGCACAAATATCGCTCCCACCTACCTATCGCACAACTCCCACAATCTTCTAGTTATTTTACAACAAAAAAAATAAGTGAGATGTGTTCTTATCCTTTTCTTTGCATAGCTCACATAGTTTACTACCTAGTTGTACCCCTTTTTTTTTCTAAATTCTCTTTTTTTGGAATCTTATCCATTAGTACTCTCCATCCAAAGTATCGGGCATTTGGAAGAGCATTCACACTCCAACAAGAATTACACTACACATGGGTTTGGAAAAGGCCCTTCGACTTACTTGGTAATTGAAGTTTTTGTAATAACTTTGTAGATTACTAATTATCATGATAAGTCTTGGACTTACTTCATAATTAAAATTATTTTTTTTTATAATAATTTCAAAAAATCATTAATTATCATTCAAGTATTGGAGTTTTTATAATTAAAAATTCAAAAATATATATAATAAATAATTATCATGTCAAGTTTTGAATTTGTTTGATAACTAAAAATTAGAAAAAAATATAATAATTGATTATCATGTCAAGATTTGGATTTGTTTGGTAATTAATTTTTTTTATCATGTTGAGTTTTGGATTCACTTGATAATTTAAAAATATTAAAATTTCAAAATTTTAAAAATATAAAAATATAAAATCTATTCTTACCGAGAACATGAGGCAAGCCTTTAGACAAGTGGCAAGATCTTGATGGTTTTGATTAGGAATGTCAAAAAAACTGTACCCACGGGTATCTACGGATAAAACCCACAACGGGTAGGAAATGGATATTGTAAATGGATAACTGCGGGTAACGAGTACGGGTATTTTTTATAGCTGCATGTTAAAGGGGCGGGTATGGGTATTGATTTTGAATAAGTTATTTTTTTATCAATTAATTTTAAAAAAAATCATTTCTTTGTAAACTGACATTCAACACTATTTAAATGAGTTATTTGGACTTTGTTTGAAATTTATGAATGTTGTATTGTATTTTATTTGAATTTACGATTAAAATATGTTGTTAAATATTTATTTTATTTTTTTTAAATATTTGTGGGTACTCGTGGATATTAAAAAATTATGTAGGTACCCACATAACGGATATCTGCACGGATATGGGGCGGATATTTATCCAGCGGATAGGGTACAGGGGATCTAATACCTGTACTAGCCCCGTTGACATCCCTAGTTTTGATAGACCTTGATATGATGCTCCTAAGGGTTGAAGCACAAGGGAAGATCCACCATTTATGGTCTCCGAAGCTTAAATTAGTAAGAGAGATAGGATCTTTTTAGTAAGAGAGAATGAGTATGAGAGTGTGTCTTTTCCCTAAGGAATATTAGTTGTATTTATAGGTTTTTGGGCCTAGATGTCCAATTGGTAAAATTGGTAATGTGATGTCGAATAATATTAGAAAAATACTGACTTACTTTAATATAATAATAATCTATAACTAGATATAAAGAGGATTCCTCTTTTGTGTCCACTTTACTTATTCCTAATTCACCCTTTATAAAATAATTATTTATTTATTTTTTAAAAACTAATGGTTATTTTTACATATTTTCTATAAAATTATTCTAACAGTTATTTTCTTTTTCTTTCATTCATTAACAATTATTTCATTTTATTTTCTTCATTTATTCAACTTTATTTTTAATAAATATAAATTTACTTTATATATTAACTTGGTGATTAGGAATGGCAAATAAATCTACTCCCATGGGTATTGTTCCAATCCGTCCCCGTTTTGATGGAAAATCCCCGCATTGATTGGGTACGGACATGGATATGGAGAATCCCCGACTTTTTTAATTGGGTATGGGGATGTACATATATGCCCTGACCTCGTCCCCATACCCGCCATAGTACTTGTCCCTGCCATATCGTCATCCCATTTAAATTATTATAATATTCATAGTCAATTAAGTAATTATATATATATATATATATATATATATATATATATATTATAATACATATATATATATATATATATACACACACATTACTACACACTTTCTATTCTTTATTTTTTAATTGTTTAGTTTTCATAAAATTCATTCGCATCTCCAATATATTTTTTACCTTATCATAACCTTTTATGCAATTATGTTCAAATGATGTATGTCAATTAAATATTTTTTTATGTCTCACATTTGAATATTTTTATTCTTTTTTAATATTTTTATTTATTGTGTATTTTTCTTTCACACGATAATATTTAACACTCTCAATTTAAGTGTTCAATAGCATAAACATGTCATTTACTAGATAATATAAAAAATTTACCTTATTTACTCCATTATTATTAATTTTTATTTTATTTGAAGAATTTTTTTGTTTTGCTAAAACAATTTTCGTTATTTCTCAACCATTGACTATATTGATATTTGAAAAGTTTTCTTAGATCTCTATCATATTTTTCATCTTATCATACCCTTAATTATACATTTGTTTTTCTTTATGTGATTTCATTCAATAGTCTCTCAAATTATTTCTAAGACATACACTTGATCATTTTTTTAATATTTTTATTTGTTGTTTATTCGTATCATATAGAATATTATTTTGATATATTTATATAATTATTTTTATTTTATAACTCATTATCATACTGTAATTTTGTTGTTATAATTGTATAAATAAATTTTATTTAATATAATATGAAAAGTTAATGTAATTGCCTTGAATTTTTTTGATCAATGGTGTTGAGAAGATACAAGATCTATGTTAAGATTATATTATTATTATTATTATTATTATTATTATTATTATTATTAGTTTAATCTTTCTTCTTTGTGTGATTTTATCAAGTGATTTATTATAACTTCTATTAGTGTATAAAAAAGAGATTCATTAGAATTTAAAAACTTGAAGTAAACAGACATTTAAAATATCGTTTAATTTGAATATTTGTTTTCCTTTTATAATTGTTTTAAAAATATTTTTAAATTTTATCAACTAGGTTTTATTAATGTTTGCAAATTCAATAAATGTTTTCGTTCTCATGAAATTTTATTTGATATTTTAATTTGAAATGTATATCATTATAATTTATTTGTAAATATTTGATAGCGAAGAAACAATGTTCATATTGATATTAAATATTTGATAATATTATGTTTCATTTACCGTATTTTTTTATTATTTTGTAAAAATTAACTAATTAATATTCAAACAATAAGAAAGCGAGTACAGATACGAGTACGAGTTTATACCCGTTACCCAGTGGGGATGAGGATGAGACAAAAGTTCGATACCCATTGGGTTTGGGTATGGGGATGGATATGACTTTTTTCTGTGGGATGGGTATAGGATAGTGAAACTCGTCCCCGCCCCGTTGTCATCCCTATTAGTGATATTACAATACCATTACCAAAGAGGATCCCCTCTTTTGTGTCGACATTTACTTATTCCTAATTTACCTTTTACAATATAATTATTTAATTAGTTCCTAAAGACTAACAATTATTTTAATATGTTTTGTGTAAAACTATTCTAACAGTTGACAATTATTTTCTCTTATTTTCTACATTTATTCCACTTTATTTTTAATAAATATAAATTTACTTTGTATATTAACTTAGTGATATTATAATATCATATATATTTAAAACACGCATGCACGGTAATAGGGATGGCAAAAATACCCGTGCTTGCGGATATTCGCGGATAAAATCCGTAATGGATAGTTAATACCCGCGAGTATTTATCACCCGTGGGTAGCGGATAACGGGTATTTAAATACCCGCTTATAAACGGGTCGGGTACGGGTATCATACTATCTGTATCCGCGGGTACCCATTACCCGCAAAAAAATTAAAATTAAAATTTAATTTATATTTTATTAAGTTAAATTTAATTAAAATTAAAATTAGCAATATATTTTATTATATCAAATTTAATTATAATTATAATTTAATTTAATTTAATTTTATATTTTATTTTATAGTTTTATATTAAACAATTTATAAAATATAAAATTTTTAAATATTTGCGGGTTTCGGGTATCCATGGGTACCCGCGGGTTTTAAAAATATCTACGGGTATTTTTTAAGCAAATACCCGGCGGGTAAATGGGCGGGTAGCGGGCAGATTTTTGGTTGGCGGGTCGGGTTGCGGGTAGGCACTATCCGTGCCCGACCCGACCCGACCCGTTGTCATCCCTACACGGTAACATGTGTTTACGCTAATAATAATAATAAGGGTTAAATATGTTTTTGGTCCCTCAAGTTTGAGCGAAATTTGGGTTTAGTCCCTCATCAAAACTTTTGACCAATTTAGTCCTTCATCTTCCAAAATGCATGAATTTAGTCCTTTTAACCAAATTTTGTTAAGTTTATCTGACATTTCAAGCGCATTTCATGATAGTATTTAAATTATTTATACTGTTTGACACATTTTTGCTTCAATGTTAACTTAAATACTATCATGAAATGCGCTCGAAACATCAGATAAACTTAACAAAATTTGGTTAAAATGACTAAATTCACGCATTTTGAAAGATGAAGGACTAAATTGGTCAAAAATTTTGATGAGGGACTAATTCCAAATTTCGCTGAAACTTGAGGGACCAAAAACATATTTAACCCTAATAATAATAATAATGTGTCAACATAACTCTTATACCAAATATTATGTAAATATATGGTATTAAAGAATATTTTTACATAATGAGACTACTGAGATTTGTCATAGTTACCGCTGATATAAGAATATTTGCTCTTGCGGGCATATCTTGGAATATCTCCATGTTATTGAGGCTTAATGGGCCTTGTTGGACCTTATTATTGGGCCAAGTAGGTACAACATCCAACCAAAATCTCGTTTTCCTAAGAACTATGTGATTTCTTATTTTTCATTGTAAATGAAAATACGTAGTTGTAAGGTCAGTCTTGTTAGGTTCACATTAAAAATATAAAAAATTTTCCAAATAATTTTCGAAACAACTTTTTTAAAATGAACTACATAACCTTGATCTCTCATTTTGAATGAGAATATGTAGGAGTAAGGTCAATCCTTGTTAAGCCCAATTAAAACTTTTCAAAAATGTTTTCCTTTTTGTTTCATATTTTCCTGTTTTGTTAAATTTTTTTAGGGAAAATAATTGGCATTAGATCGGCTCAGCTTATGGGCTGGCACGCAGGCTGGCCCAGCAAACTACACCCCTAGGTCGGCTCCAGTTCGACCCAACAAACTAATAGGTAGGTCGGGAGAAGTCTGGTCGCCAGGGAGTATAGATTATAAGGATGCTTATAAAGCTTTTAATATTGATAAAATTTGCACTCTTGTAGACAAATATTATCCCATAGATTTCAATTAGTAAGAGAAGATTAATTTGATTTTTCAACTTCAACATTTCATTATTGATGTTCGTTAAGATTTAAATTTGAAGAAATTATCAACAATGCAAGAGTTGTGTACATGTTTGGCAACAACAAAAAAGTCTAAAGTTTACTACTTGATTGATAGATTACTTCGTCATATAATGACTCTTCTAGTTTCTACAACTATAACTGAAAGATCTTTTTCTGCAATGAAAATAATCAAGAACAGGTTGAGAAATAAGATGGAGGTTGAATTTTTAGCAAGCACTATGATAATTTATATTGAAAGGGATATTGCAACAAGCTTCAGTTCTAGTTCAATTAGTGAAGATTTTAAGTCATTAAAAGAGCGTAGAGCAACACTTTGATGTAACTTTTGCTTTTCTTTAATATATTATTGTCGATAATAAACTTTATGTTACTCTTTTATATATATATATATATATATATATATATATATATATATATATATATATATATTATTGTTATCATGTGTGTTTATTTTGAAGAGAAAAAATGATTTGAAGAAATGAAAACTTTTTTAATTAGTAAAATAATTTATATATAAAAGATATAATTTGACTCCTATATATTTTATCCAAATTTCGTGACTGAGAGATAGTAAATAATTTTTGTATTAAACATCAAATGGACAAGTAAAGTTCACTCCATGCAACAACAACTTAATCTGTAACATTATTAAAACAAATTTTGTGCATTCAATAAGCCAATTAAAGTTATACTAAACAATAATTTTAAACAATAAATAATCCAAATAACACAAAATCAATATACAAATAATAAATTTAAATCAACAGTAAATTGTGTACTCAAAAGATTTATTTATTTTTCTTTAAGATATTTTATGGCACAACTAATTTGAATAAAAAATAAGTGTAAAATATAAAACTAAATAATTAATCTATTATGTGTTTTAACAGTAAATAACTTTTGTTCATATAATATAGAAATAATACTTATTTAATCATCTTAAACTATTTTCCTAAGGTCTTAAACAATATCTGATTTGATGTTACTATTGCAATTTTATAAAATAATAAACATTTAACATCAATCTCTTCTATATTGGAATAGGAGGAGTTTTCGTTAGTACGTATAGTGATTCTTATTTAAGAAACACCAAATTTATTTTTGAATCTTTAGCTCAGACATTGATCACTTATCATAGGAAAAAAAAAGCAACCAAAATAATAGAATTTTATTAAAAGTATAAAAACAATTGAACATGTATTAATAAAAGTGACGGACCAGATACAGAGAGATGAACTAGACCGCTAACTTTTTTTTTTCTTCTGTATCATATCTTTTTTAAAAATACAAATATCAATCGTTACAAGTTCTAATTATTAATTATTATAAAATAATTTACTATATAATTATAATGATTATTTTAAAATATATTGATTTTAGTATTTTAAAATTTTTAGTATAGACCGTGACACCTGTCTGCCCCTTGCATCCTCCGCCACTGTCTTCTACTGTGTTTTTAAAATATATTGATTTTAGTATTTTAAAATTTTTTTTATCTATTTTAAACCATCGAAATAAGTGTCTAATAAGGATGGCAAGAATATTTGTACTTGTGAGTATCTGCGGATAAACTTCATGACAGATAGTTGATACCCGCAGGTAACAAATACCTGCGGATAGCGGGTAGCGAGTATTTTAATATCTGCTTATAAACAGGTCGAATGCGGGTATTATATTATCCGTACCTGCGGGTACATGTTATCCGTAAAATAATAAAAATTAAATTAAATTTATGTTTTATTAAGTTAATTTTAATTAAAATTAAAATTTTATTTTTATTTTATTAGATTAAATTAAATTTAAATTTAGATTTTATTTAAATTTTATTTTATATTTTTTTAAATTTAATTTTAAATATTTATAAAATATATTTTTCTAAATATTTACGAATATTCACGAGAACCTTACGAGTTTTAAAATAACTGCTAGTATTTTTTAAACAAATACTCTTACGAGTAACACGAGGAATAGTTGATGGATTTTTTTTTTTTAATAGGTCGAATTGCCGGGTATACAGTATTCATATCCAACCTAATATGTTGTCTTCTCTGATATCTATTATTATATTTTAAAGATATATCAGAAGACACTAGTACAGACAAACACAACAAATGTTTGACAAACAGGTAAAAAATTACAAAAAATCAATCCAACCTATGGAACTTTTAACGGATGAATGAAAAAGTCAATCTATTTTGTCATCCATTCAAATTACTAGTAAAATAAGTGAGTTAATAATTACACCCTATTATGAAAGCTATTGTATTACTTGAGACACTTGAAAACGAAGCAACTTACACTCGAAAATAGACCAAGCAAAAGAAATTAGCATGAGAACTTTTTGTTGGCAATTATATATATTATACTCCTTTTATAATGTCTACATAATTGAGTTGCATCCCACTCTATGGTAGCTTTCGGCTTTTCGTGTTGCCTCACCATCATTTTCGAAACACTTATAAATGCTACTCATAATTATTCATAATATTCAGATCACATTGTTTTGCATTAATTTCTGCACTTGCACTTGATGGACATTGTTCATAATATTTATCTCAAACTCTTTTGAATTATACTCAACATATCATATTAGTAAAAGTTTATATTTATTTTTATTGTTTTCCATACTCAGTGGATATGATATTTGAATAATATCTTTATCTACATGAAGATGTTTATGGTACTTAACAAAATTCTTATTAGATAATTTAAAAAAAAAATTAAAGTAAAGAAAATATGTTATCTAAAAAAATACATATTTTATATTTTTAATATCAAATAATAATGAAACAATTATAATTAAGAAAAAACGATATTATCTATAATTCATGTAAAAAAAATCGTATCAGAGAATAATGAAAAATTTATAATTGCTTAATGTTTAAAAGAAAATACAAAATAAACTAAGAATATCTTAATAATAGTACAAATTTATATCTATTTTTATTTCTAGTACCTAATAAGTGTGAAACTTACGTCAAACCTTTACCTTATGTTTGGATGGAGCATTTCAACAATGCTTAGAAATTGAAATGCTTTGTATTTGAATTGCTTGTAATTAAATTCCATTCATTTTTTAAATAACTTGTTTGGATAAAGAAATTAAAATACCTAACATTTCAATTTCTTGTTTGGAAAAAAAAATTGAATTTATTGTGAGATAAAATTTAATTTTAACAATATTTATTTTACGCTTAATTATGTTTTGAGTTCATGATAAATTTGGAAACATGCTCGACAACCC
>Ga0214545_1007582_pt1 | contig 17998 bp, 9 predicted proteins | sample CNSS4metaG_FD_160064 | JGI IMG/M metagenome (GOLD analysis project Ga0214545, IMG submission 160064) | Root nodule microbial communities from cowpea collected in UCLA plant growth center, Los Angeles, California, USA - CNSS4 | ecosystem: Host-associated > Plants > Roots > Nodule | place: USA...
GCTCGTATCCCCACGTGAGAGTAACTTGATATGAACCTCCCCGCTCATATCATCACATGTCACACCATCCATGAACCTACCCGCTCATGGCACAGCATCTCCCGATCCAAGCAAAGCATCATTGTCAATTAAAACATCACACACAACTCATAACCTGCCACGCAGGCGCCTGGCGCACCACCCAGTACTGCCTGGCGAAACAGGTCCAGACCGCCTGGCGGTTCACGTCTCACCGCCAGGCGCCAGCGCACCTCCAGCGCCACTGGATTCCACACACCGCCTGGCGGAGTACTTCCTTGCCGCCAGGCGCCCCACACTGCATGGACCTCTGTACTGGTTTCTATCGCCTGGCGCACGCTCCCGTGCCGCCAGGCGCTATACCAGTGACTACACACTGGATGATATTCTTACCTAGGTCAGTATGCACGAATTTACCCCACTAACAACACAAAGTTAAGCATGTTTCCTTAGTAGTTAACTCCAAATGAAGAATTAGTGACACCCCACTCTTTTTACATTACTATAATTCCCATTCTAAGTCACCCTAGTCATGATTTGACATTCAAACAACCTTAATATCACCTCTTATTAGAATCTGTTTAGTTAACACTCTATTCACTTAATTCAGTGCCCTCACTCTGGAAGTCCTTAACACCAACTGTTATTACCACTCCATTACACTACCTTGCCCCATTCATCCATGGTAGTTCAGCTTACTCAACTACTTGTACCTCTAAATTCCCAATCCATATTTCCCAGCGACATACCCTAGTGAAATACGCATATTTCAGTTTTCCCTTAGCCTGCTTCCCCACACCTTAACGCCACTCCTACCCTTAATATCATTAAGTCACACTCATCTCGACTCTCATAATTGATCAACCCATATATTCTTACCACAACCAATGATTATAGATCCCACATCCCTAGCTTCCTATTTTAATTATCTTTCCATGTCCATTTCATTCGCAACTCATTCGCAGTCTAGTTCTTCCCTCCGACAACCTCGCCAATTCTCCCAACATCCCTGTGACGTTGGTACCGCCTGGCGGCCAATGAGAATCCGCCGGGCGGCGCATCAGACTATGGGTACAGACCCAACTTTCTGCACTCGTGAACCTTTTCCCACACTCGCAAATTTAGTTCTCGTATACAATAGGATTTCGTGCTAACACATTCCCAGATTTTCTAGTCCTCAATACTTACACACCCATCAAACAATGATATTACCCATTCTATTAGGGATTCTCCGTGCCCAACCCACTATATATAATCATAAATATATAATACCAATCATATCATCACATAGAACAATATATCCAACATACCATTCGAAAGAAAACTTCAACATACCACGAAAAACACGAAATTATATCAGAAACAGTATCATACAGCCTGCACCAAACGCAAACCAACAGAAACACGCAACACTGTTGCACCGCCTGGCGGATATTCATCCCTGCCAGGCGGTTTAAGCCATCAGAGACCAATTCCACACACAAACTGATGAACCGCCTGGCGGCACATGCATGCCCGCCAGGCGGTTTCTGGGCAGAACCCAGAAAACGCGAAACACAACGTATAACCAGTAGAGAATTCACGCGCATATGATCGCACAAGGCACGAAATGATATACACGATAAATAGCATGCAAAAACAACTCCCCTTACCTGGGATTCCTTGCTAAACTCGAATTGTTGTGCTTCTCTCTTCACCAAAACTTCTCTAGTCTTGACTTTCCACTCCAACTCTTTCAATTTCAGCCTCAATGCCTCACCTTATCAGCCCTAATCCTCTGGAAATACCCCTCTTATGATAACCACGACCCTAATTGCTATATTCCCCCCTCTTTTAACCTTTTCTTCCACTCTCACCCTTACTTAATTGCCCCTTTAGTTGCTTATACGAAATTAAAATTAAAAATTAAAAATTAATATTAAGGTTAACCAATTTGCTTAATTAACCTTCTATTTTTCAGCCCTTAGATTACCCCTCCCTCTTGGATGCTAGGTTTCTAGTCTTTCCACATTCATGCACCAGAAAATTTGGCAAAAAGAAAAGTAATTTAGTTCTCAACAAGGTTTGAACCCCTTTCCATGCACATACCAAGCCAAAGCCACACCACTCAACCAATCCTTATTTCATGCTAAAACCCACAATTGTAAGAGCTTATCAACTTCCACACGAGTTCAATATATAAGCACATAAAAACACATAATTTAAATAACATCCAATTGGCACACATAGGACTCGAACCCAAGTCCTCACACACAATAAAGTACTCTCAACCACTTGAGCTAGTACTCTTTCATGTCACAATTCATCGCATTTATTGCTTTAAATATTCTCGCTACCCGTTCTAATTAAATAATTAATTAAATAATTATTTAATTTTCCCGGATCTTACATGAATCATCACCAAACTACCTAAATAAGTAATTGAAATTCCAGATTGAATGAAAAACCAACTTTTCTGGTTCCATAATCAAGTGTCCTTTTGTGATTCCATACCTACCTTTTTACGTTCAACTTTCTGTACATGCAGTACTGCAACTGATTTTACACTGTATTATTACGTGAAATAGGGTTTGGACACAATCGAATGGCCATACAAATAATTCTATCACCATGAATCATCACCAAACTACTTAAATAAGTAATTAGAATTCAAGATTGAATTAAAAACCAACTTTTCTGGTTTGATAATCAAGTGTCCTTTTGTGATTTCATAACTGCCTTTTTACGTTGAACTTTTTGTACTGCCAGTACTGGAACTGATTTTACACTGAATTATTACGTGAAATAGGGTTTGGACACAATCGAATGGCCATCCAAATAATTCCATCACCATGAATCATCACCAAACTACTTAAATAAGTAATTGGAATTCAAGATTCAATTAAAAACCAACTTTTCTGGTTTGATAATCAAGTGTCCTTTTGTGATTCCATAACTACCTTTTTACGTTGAACTTTTTGTACTGCCAGTACTGCAACTGATTTTACACTCAATTATTACGTGAAATAGGGTTTGGACAAATCTAATGGCCATCCAAATAATTCCATCACCATGAATCATCACCAAACTACTTAAATAAGTAATTGGAATTCAAGATTGAATTAAAAACCAACTTTTTTGCTTCCATAATCAAGTGTCCTTTTATGATTCCATAACTGCCTTTTTACGTTGAACTTTTTGTACATGGAGTACTGCAACTGATTTTACACTGTATTATTACGTGAAATAGGGTTTGGACACAATCGAATGGCCATCCAAATAATTCCATCATCATGAATCATCACCAAAGTACTTAAATAAGTAATTGGAATTCAAGATTCAATTAAAAACCAACTTTTCTGGTTCGATAATCAAGTGTCCTTTTGTGATTTCATAACTGCCGTTTTACGTTGAACTTTTTGTACTGCCAGTACTGCAACTGATTTTACACTGAATTATTACGTGAAACAGGGTTTCGACACAATCGAATGGCCATCCAAATAATTCCATCACCATAATCCCACAACACAACAATTCTTAAAATTCAATAACTGTCTTTATGAGATATGGATTTTGAACCACAGACTTACACAATTTACTTACTAAATAAATGCACTACATAACACCACAAACACTTTAGAAAAGTCATTATTTATTAATTGCACCATAACACAATAGAAACACAACAAATAGAATTGTACACAACTTAATGTTTCGTAGGTTTCAATTACATGTCTATGTTCTTATAATTAAACAAATGAAAATGATATTTCATTTCCATCAAACAAAACAAAATACATACATATTGCTCATACTCCAACAACTATTTCGGTATCCTTTTCTTCTTCCGACTATAAACTGCGAACGGAGTTTGGATTACACGGCTTTTGAACCGTAACCGTGGATCATTCCTCATACGCACGTACATATCCTTGTTCATTGCATTTTTGTCTTCTGCAGCTTCACTTGGAACATCCACTTCATTCAAATTCATAGGAGAAACAAATTCATCTTTACTTCTATTTTCCCTCTCAGTCAAAGTTGATTTCAATTTAGCAATCGCTCCACCAAGTTCACGAATATCATGTTCTTGCTACTCAATTACACCCATAAGCTTCTCCTTCTTTTTCGTTCCGGAAAAACATCACAAAAATAGTGGTTTCATTTGGGGAAGAACATCATAAAAATAGGGGTTTGTAATCGGATAGTAAAACATACCAGAGCACCCTTTGATTTGCAGAAGAAGAACACTTCAAATTAAGGCTTCCAATTTTCCGCACGAAGCTATGGCAGCAATCCGCACTCTCGCTGCACTCTCGCCTTTAGTTTAAACCGCAAAGGAAAGTTATGTTTTTCTAACTTTTCCTTTTTCCTCTCTTGCGCGTGTATCAGAACCTCACCAGTCACTCCAGCTTCTCTCACGCGTTTCTGCTCCCGTTTGGTTAAAAATTATTAAAATAATAACTGCCACGTAGGCGGGTAACTTTGGGGTCAAAAAAAGGGGGCATTCTATCATTATCCTTTAGGGAACTCACTACTTTATGTCGTTGGACGCCACCTCGTGCCACTAGGCATAATTCTTAAAATTTATTCCAGAGGGGTTCCAGGAACCACTACAAAAAAATTCGTTAAATACGGCGGTTATTTGGGGTATAAAATGATGGTTTTGACTGCCATATTTTGCGCATATGGCGGATACGGGTACCGCCATATATCCTGCCGCCACAATGAATAATATGACGATCTTGGACGAAACGCCGCAACACCCGCCATTAAATGTATTGTGCAAATAATGGCAGTTCGAACCGCCGTATTTTGTGCGCAAATAATGACAGTGAAAACCGTCTTAATTTGTTTATTTTTAAAGAATTATCATGCGAAATACAACACCTAGAAATGCCATTATTTACATTGTATGAATGCGTTATACGACGTCTCAACTGTCATAATTTGAATGTGATTTTTTTATATTATTTTTATGTAACCTGCTTTCCATTATTATTGAACCTGTTTTGCATAAAATTAAAAAAAATCATAGAGAACATCTTGATCATTAATACTTTCATTCATAAATCATATTTCATATTAAAAAAGTTGATATCATGAAACACCATCCAAAAGTTTTCACATTGAAAACAAAAGCAAAAAAAAATCTAAAACATTATTATAATACATTTTGCTAAATTTCTAGAGCTATGTTCTTATAGCTATATTCCTAACTTGTCTTTTCTGCCTCGCTTGATCTTCTTATACCAATAGGTGATGGAGCACCACTTCCAACATCGAGTACCTGGAATAATAAAAACTTATAACTTATTAAAATTCACATGTGTATTATAATAAACTTATGTAATTTGTTAAATAAACTATTAATTTTTACCGCATTAACCGAAGTATGTACCAAACCAGCAACCATAGCAGTAAAATGAGCAGGAACGTCATCTCTAGAAGCAATGTAGGCAACCAATGTTTGCATTTGGTTTTTGAGAGTTGTGAGCTCATTTTCCATCTTTAAAAACTTCTCATCCGTATTTATTGATGTTGCACTACATGAAGCAAAATTCATACTATTTAACCTTGTAGTGGACTGCTTAAATGAAAGAGTGGGACAAGCTCCATGTGACAATCCTCTGACCCGACCTGGATGCTCCTTACCAAATATGAGACCAATTGGATCATTTGGAGATATATTTGATGCAATATCTGGGTTATTCAAATAAGCAAGAATCGGGGAATGCAATAACAGAATACAAAAATTAGAGTTCCCAATTGATATTTTCAATCTCAGCAAAATGCAATAGAGCACACTATAATTAACCCAATAACAGAGCACACTATAATTAACCCAATAATCAGAGGAAAGTGCAAACCAACCAAAAAGGAAAGCGTAACAGAAGGAAAGAATTGGAATGACCTTGTCCGTGCCTATAATGGCTTTGCCAAAAATGAGGAAATGCAAAGTGAATGCTCGTGGCGACTTGGTTCCCAATCAGTGTGGCGAAGGAAGTCACGATCTTCGGCGACTTGATAATCTCCACTTGCAGCGCCGAGTTACGAGATCCACAATGAAGAAATAGATAGCAAGAACAGTGTGGTGGTGTTGGAAAGGTGGAGTACCAAAGCGTTGCTGGGTCGCAATCTGAGTGCGAAGTCGCGACGAAGTTTTATCTTCACATGGTGGTGCGACGAGGAGGGTGGAAACGGCGAGGAGTGTGGAAACCGTTAGAGCTTGGGGTTTTAGGGTTTGTCTTCACATGAGTTAGTTTTATCTCTTGTTTACCTATTTGTCTTATTAAAATTCAGTTTAAGGTGTAATAAAAAGAGAATTAAATGAGAAGTAAATGAAAAAGAGTATTATGGAGGGAAAGATGGTGCCAATGGAAAAGACGGAGTAATGTATAATGGGAGTATAATGGCGTTTACAAATGCCATATTTTGCATACAAAATGTGGCAGTTATAGAACTGTCATATTATGAAGCAAATTATGGCGGTTTTTCATAACCGCCATATTAAAACTGCCATATTTACTTCAATTTTTTGTAGTGAACCCTGACGCTAGATGCAAGTTTTGCCCGCTAGGCGCCAAACCCATATGAATTTGGCGCTTGGTGCACCATTTTGCTATTGGGCGCCATTTCTGTTTTGTGTATTTTGTAAGATATTTTTTATGGTTTTCTCTATTATTGGTTATCATATGAATATTCTTGGTTTGTAAAGTGAAACAATGGTATGAATTGATGAACTATATTGTATATCTAGGGAGGAAACCTTATTGAATGTGTGATTTTAAGGTGTGCATTAAGGAAATAACTATTCCATTGTATGAAGTTATCTTGAACTCTACTAATCATTCATACTCATGTAGAGGAGAATGATAAGGTGGTGAGAGTGGTAGGAAGTCATGTCATGAGAATGACTCTAGGGTTCTATGACTATGGATTATCCTTGTGTGTGGTAGCTCGGGTGGGCAAGTTGTTCCACTCCTGCAAGTGCATAACTTCATTTGTTCTATTCAGTTGCACTTATCTCGATAAATTGAGTCTACAAGAGTTTGGTTGTATGCATGTTTTTATGTGATAATTGAATGACTTATTGTAGATGTATGTTATCTCTTTTTTAGCTAGCTTTTCCTGTTGGGTGTTTTGTGATTGTTGTGTTTGTCTTCTTCTCTTTGCAGTGATCACCTTATTGGTGTGAGCTGATGAAGATGCAGGTGCAAGGACACGTCTATGGATGAGGAACTAGCTCTCTAAGTCATGGAGCGATATTAGGTCATGTTACATATAATTTTGGAATAGAATCGTAACTTAAAATGTATATGTTTTATATTATTAGTCTTATCTTTCAGATGATTATAATATTATACTATATACCTTGGATTATCTACTTTTGACTATTAATTGTGAAATATCTTATTTTAGTAGGATTATGCAATTAAAATAGGATGTTACATTCCTATGTTCAATCTGATGTTGTTGAGGCCTATTGTCGAGATTGCGATCTTGACCGAGAGAATGTCATACTGTTGTTGTTTTTAACATTCTTTAGACTATTTTACTGCATCACTGTAGTTTTGGCATACACGTGTGCATATAAAGTTTTAACATTAGTCCACAAGGAAATAATGGTAAAAGTTTGAGAACTGGGAAGGAATTAAGGATTGCGAAAACAGTTTTTGAAAGTTTTGTAGCTTTGGAATAGAATTGATTTTGGGATCTTCACAACAACCTTCAATTTTGAGATTAACTGCATTGTATTTAGTAGTTAGCAACAATGGCTATAATGAGGGTGTAAAGTTGTTACAACTTTTGCTATGAGATGGAGATAGAATTGGTCACTTAAATAGCTATGGTTGCCGCATGTTAATATGTGCCTCATTTTGCAATGCTTCACACCCAATTCCTTTCCTTGTGAAATGTAATGTGTTATCTATCTATCTATTTCTTCAATGCAGTTTTCTAATGTTCCAAATTTCATTTTTATTTCATGAATTTCATTTGGAATATGTATTATAAACATTATTGTCAAAGTTTTAGCTATCTATCTTGTAATTTTTATGTTGACATTTGTTTATACATTCATGATATATATATATATATATATATATATATATATATATATATATATATATGTATGTATGTATGTATATGTATGTATATGTATATGTATGTATATGTATATACATGTATATATATGTATATACATATGTATATATGTATGTATATGTATATGTATATATGTATGTATATATGTATGTATATGTATATACATGTATGTATATGTATATACATGTATATACATATACATACATATACATACATATATACATATATATATATATATATATATATATATATATATATATATATATATATGTATATGTATGTATATATATATATATATATATATATATATATATATATATATATATATATATATATATTCTAAACATAACAAGCAACATTGAATTTTTTTTCTTATAAATTTGATGTAATCTATAAAGTAATTGAATCTATGATTTTTGTTCAATTATTTTTTTAGATTTAAATATGTTTTTAGTCCTTGAATTTGAATAAGAAATTGAAATTCGTCCCTATATGAAATCTTGGTACATTTTGGTCCAAAAATTTTAAAAATGAATGAATATAATTTTTTTTAGCTCAATTACGATAATTTTTTCTTTTGACATGACACACGTGACATTAAAGCGAGAACGTGTCATAAAAACTTAAATACTAACATAAGATGTGTTTTACTTGTAAAAAAATTTAATGTATTTAGGTTAGAAAAACTTTTCATTCATTTTTAACTTTTAAGGATCAAAGTGTATTAAAGTTTTAGATATAAATAAATTTTAATTTCGCATTAAAGTCCTTGGACTACAAATATATTTAACATTTTTTATTAGTAAATATAACTACTACCGAACAACCGAACAGGTGTTGCAAAAGTGGTTAATTTTGCAAAATAGGTCAACTTGCAATACAATGGAAGATGACCAATCCGACTCACATTTTGCCGACCTAGACCTAAACAAACTGGATTGGCCCGCCTTGCCACCTTTATCTCATTTTCTGAAATACGTATGAATCTTCAATTTTATACTTAAAATCTGTTATTCGTAAAGTCAAAGTGCACCTAAAAACTTACCGCATGAGAAGTGAGTTGAAGAAACAAACAGAAAATTCCGGAAGATAGATAATAGCATAAAATGACATTTCCCTGCTTAAATATCACATAACTGATGTCTAACTAAGAAAACGCAACAACATAATAGAAGGAGTAAAGCAGTCTTACATACCCTTGTTAATCAGTATTTTGTAGTTATCGGATTGATTCCCCTGTTCATTGCATTCTTTCCAATTGCAGCATAGGAAACCCCTTGCAATGGCGCGTAGTTGCTGCTACTTCCAATAAACATTTGGTTTGTACATTGATCAAAGCTCAACAAAGGTGGTGGCACATTCTTGTTCTTTTTGCTTGAGGGTTTCTTGAAGACTTTTGTAGATTCTTCCGTAGCAGTGACCCTTTTAACGTAAGCACGGAGCATTGATCCTTGGTAAGGGTTTTTCTTATTCCCGTTGTAGGTCTTGCAACTCTGGCGTCTCTTGGTTCCATTCCAATGATTCTTAATAGTATTTTCAGTCCTTCCAGGTAGCCTCTTAGCAATCTCTGACCACCTATTTCCAAATTCCTGGTGGGCTTTGATCAGAATCATGTCTTCCTCCAGGCTCCACGACTCCTTCTGCAAAATTACTTCATACCAAATTAAAAATACTGAAGATAGACCAAGCTCATTATTTACTTTACTTATTCATCAATCAGGCACACAGGGACGGATCCAAGATTTGTCAGAAGACCAAGTTTATATATAAACTTTCATTTCAATAGGTTTTCTATATTAATACATCAATGACTTTTTTAAATCATTAAGAGAAATTATATATATATTAAAAATAAAAAATATATTTAAGAAAAAAAAAATTAAAATCACACATTTAGGTCATCAGTTTCGCATATATCATGATGATAAATTTAATTTTTATTAAAAAATATTATATTTAGCTTATCTAAATAATTATGTCAAAAAAAAAAGTTTATCTTTTATTAAAAAAATATGTTTTCCAGTTATGTTGCGACAATAATGCATTTAAATAATAACAAATCTTTAATGTAATTCAACTACACTATTTGATTCTCCAATTGGGACTCATGCACTGCATGTTTATTGTTATAGATAATGTCTAAAAATCAGGAAAAATATAAATAATTTAGAGTAAATTTGTTAGCATATTTCAAATTTTGTGTACTGTTCATGATTTAGCTTACTACATTCGTAAAATGTAATAACTATTTCATTATATATTAATTATAATCAAGTTTATCAATGATAAAGTCCATAAAAAAAAATAACATATCTCTCTAAAATTAAAAGAAATGTCTTTTTTTTTTTTGCAATGAAAAATATTTATCAAAAACTAAGTATTATGTAAAATATAAAAGTAGTAAACGAGAAAAAACTCTGAAAATAAAATAATGAATTAGAAAATAAAAATAATATTAAAAATCAATTATATTCAAATATCTGGTCTATAAAGTGAAATAAATAACTATCTCTATAAGAAAGTCTGTAAAAGAAATAACATATCTCTCTAAAGTTAAAAGAATTGTCTTTAATTTCACAATGAAAAATATTTATAAAAAAAATAAGTATTTTATAAAAGTTAAAGAAAAATGAACAATTAAATAATATTTCCTAATTATATATATATATATATATATATATATATATATATATATATATATATATATATATGTATGTGTGTATTATAAAATAAAATTATAAATAATCAACCTTATCTTAGGAAGGATAAATCATTTATTAATTATAAAAAAACTGAAATGGTACGGAAAACAGACACTTATTAGAAATTATTAATTATCTTAAAAAAATTAATAAGAAATTATATAAATGCAACTTTAATTAAATATAGTTTTATTTTTATTATTATCATATTTATGTATAATTTATTACATAAATTTTATGTGTTATTTGTTTAAATATAAGTTTAAACTTGAATAGCATAAATATGATTAACACCAAAAGTTGTATATTCATAAGAATGGAAAGAAGAAAAACCCTAATGTTTGGGCGGAGATGATTGTGCCATCTTTCTCGACATTGCTTTCCAACTCTGCCGCACATCAACTTTGCAATTTCTGACCATTTCTTGGGTCCAAATCGATTCACCAACTCCACAAGAGCACTACAAAACCAAGAAATTTGGATTAATTAAAAAAATAATAATTAATTAGAATATAAGCAAATCACCAATAGTTTAAAAATACAATCGGCTAGTTGAGTTTATTTTTTTATGAAAAACACAGCCGTGAAAAACAAAATAAAAGTTAATGACAAATTTTACATATAATTGTTTAAATTATTTGATAATTTTGTGTACTAAATTATGTGACTAATTACTCAATTTTTTGACGATGGAAAAATGAGAAAAATAAAAGAAAATGATGTTATTTATATACCTGTCTTCTTCGGGAGTCCACTGCCCTTTGATTATATTATGAGTAGCATTGTTGGTATTCTTTTCCACCTCTACCATCCTTATATCAGTGTCCCTGTGAAATTCACTCATACCAAATCCATAGTGATTAGAGAGACAGAAAGGAGATGGTGACTTGGGAGAAGAGGGTTCAAAAGGATGAACCGTGGTTTTCTGAGAAAAGTCCCATATGACTTTGCCTTTATGGTGATCATACAAAGTTTCAATTTTGTTGTTGTTCTTTGGTGCTAACATCACAGGCTGGTGACTGTTAATGCTAACAAAAGACCCATCACCCACAGAAGGGGTTGGTATCCCGTTCCCATACATGGGGGTTACGATGGGGTTGGAATCGTCCATCACAAACGGAGGGTTCACGATTTGTTCTTCAAAATGCTGGAAAGCATGGTTAGGGTTAAACGTCATGGGTTCAGATGGTGGAATCAAAATGGAGCTTTGGGATGGAAACATGTTTTCAGTGTGTGGATTCAAGTAGGGGATTTTCGGACAAATACTCCAAAGGTACTGTGGCCCTTCAAACCATGGATCCAACTCCATGTTAAAATGCTCACAACAATTCACTGGGTTAGGAAAAACAGAGTGAAAGAGACAAACTTGTATGTGATGCTCATATACTACAGGATTCTTACAGTTATAAGTACTGTTGGACTTAGAATTCTATAGTGAAGAAAAATGTGGAAAATAGCGATTCATGTCTATGTTTTCTACGGTCGTGATTCATAGTTACTGTGTCGGTTCGTGTTCCACTCTTTCCTATGTTAGCAAGAAAATGGGACTTTATTCAACTTGTTTTAAAATTTTGACTCACAAACATAAATTTATAACCACATTGTTAACATGGAAGGATAACCATAATTTTAATTTGTTTCTATCTAATAACTAGGCTTTATTAATTATTTTTACAAATTAAAATAAGTCACATTCAAATTAGTTAAGACCATACAGGTACATACATCAATGATTTATTAAATATATCATCTAATTGTTGTTAACACTTTGTAACTCCTCATTATTTTTCATTAAAAGTTATGTGTGGATCTCAATAATCCTAGAAAGATAAGTTTTATAAATATAAGCGTGAGTCAAGTTGAAATCGATGTTAAGTAGGCTATATATATAAAAAAAAACATTAATCATATTTAATCATATTGTTGGTTGGATCTAAGCTAAGTAAGAAACACAGATTTTTTAAAAATACATTTTAATGTCGGTTTAGAAGTTTATTCCGCTAAAAAAGTGGAGGCCTAATTAAGTTTTAAGTTCATCGACTAATTTAAGTATTGATATTAAACATAAAACTACACGATAATAACCATCAGATTATATTATAATATTCCTCAAATGTTCTCATTGAAAGTCTCTCAATATACCAAGTTCATAAAACAAAAAAGAGGGAATGTATGCAATACAAAATAAACTATTCCTAAGAAAGTGAAGTCTTCCACACCTACTCTACTTTTGAGCTTCGTTATTGTTAGGTTCCTTACCTGCAATATCTTATGCTTCTGTCTACACTTACGATCATGAAAAATAAACACAGAGTAAGCTAGAATTGATTCACAACTTATCAATTTTAAATAAAAAGAAATATACTTAACAATTAAAGAATACAATACAATGTTTTGATCCATACTATACAAACATATATCAAAATTTTATAGACTCAGACCTCCAAAGAATCGGTGACCGGTGTATGGACTTGTACCATGAAGGGGTGGGTAAAAAATCTAATTTTCTTGATCCGATCTACTTTTTCTCTGATCCAATCCATTTAAGATCTATTTTGTTAAAAATCTAATCCATATAAAATCTATTTTATTGGATCTGGATTTTAATCTGATCTACATTTTATACATTTTATGGATTGGATATTCATTCTCTAAATCCACATTTTCAAATATGGATAAATCCACAAAATCAAATTCAAATCTAAATTTTTAATTTAAATTTTTAATTGAGCTAGGTTGAAGGTCAAGATGGACTACCCAAATTTGGTCGTATTCAGTCGAGTCATCGTGACCCAAATTTGTTCGTATTCGGCGAAGTCAGCCTTGTACAAAATTTGGCCGTATTAGGCCAAATTCAGTCGAGTCGGTCCCGGTCAAAATTTGGCTTTGTCAGTCCTGAACCAAAATTTTTCTGTATTCGGCCGAGTCGACCCTGACCCAAATTTGACCACATTGGGCTGAGTCAGCCTTGACAAAATTTGACCATATTTAGCCTAGTCGGCTCCGACTGAAATTCGGTCGAGCCAACCTTGAATAAAAAATTTGGCATAGTCGGCCTTGGCCCAAATTTGGCAGTACTCGGGTGAGTTAGTCCCAAAAAAAAATTGGCCGTTCCGACTAACATAGTCCCAAACAAAATTTGGAAGTATTTAGCCGAGTCGGCCATGAATGAAATTCAACTGAATTCAATTAAGTCATCTCTAGTCGAAATTTGGCCGAGTTGGTCCTAGCCCAAATTTGGCCGTATTTGGTTGTATTCGGCTGATTTGGCCGCGATCGAAATTTGGATGTATCCACCTGTGTCTACCTTGACCTAAATTGGGTTGAATCAGACGAGTCAACCCCTACCAAAATTTGGCTGAGTCGGCCTTAGCCCAAATTTAGTCGTATTGGGCTGAGTCGGCCCTAAACGAAGTTTTGTCGTTTCGGCAAAGCCGACCGCGACCAAAATTTGGTGCTATTTAGTTAAGTGGTCCCCAGTTAAAATTTGGCCGTATTAGGCCGAGTCGACCTTGACCTAACTTTGGCCGTATTTAGTCGTGTTGACCTTAACCGAAATTTGGCCGAGTTGGCCTTTGTCCAAATTTGGCCGTATTCGACCGAGTCGTTCTCATGTTGAAATTTGACCAAGTTGGCCCCAACTAAAATTCTGCCAAATTCGATTCAGCCCTAAGGGCACATATTTTAGAAAATTTAATTTAAATTTCTTTTACAAAAAATGGATTCTGAATTTTGAACTTGATCCAAATATTTGGAACTAGATTTAAATCTTGATCCAAATATTTGGATCTGGATTTAAAAAAATTCAAACTAGTTTTGCTGAAAAAATAGATTTGGATTGAAAATTTGATCCAATTATTTTGATCTAAAATGGATGTAGATTGAATCATTAAAAATCCAATCCATGATTACCTCTAACCATGAGATCATGCACATACCATTGATAAATTGCTTCTACCCCTCAAAAGCCATAACATAATGTGTATGGACTACTCCCCGACCCACATTACATAGTAAGGTAAATTCAATCTCTCTTGAGTATGACTACTGTATGACCCGGGAAAATTAATTAATTAATAAATGCGGGAAGAAGGCGTCTTTATATCATTAATTGTTGTTTAATGTGACATGGAAAGGTGCTAGCTCATGTGGTTGAGAGTACTTTGATTGTATGAGAGGACTTGGGTTCGAGTCCTATGTATGCCAATTATGTGTTGTTGTTTTATGATTTATTTTTAATAATATGTAAGAGTGTGGAATTTGAAATGTAAACTTATGTTGATTGTCTATATCACCAAATGTGGTTTGACATAGGGGTATGCTTTGTTCTTGTGAGTGGAAGGTCACGGGTTCAAACCTTGGTAGATAAAACTTAACCTTTATTTTTATTAAATTTTGATCACACATTCCAGGTTAGGGGTGCTAAACTTTGGTTTCTCTTGATTAAGATTCGTGTCGTATGTGCTGTGGTCCAGAATTTGGCTGATTGGGATTGTAGGTAAAGTCATGTTATGCAATTTTGTTTTGTGAATTGAACGAGGGTTTTTGGGCACTGTTAAATTGTGTTATACTCACGCTGCGTCTTGAGGGTCCAAATTGTGTTTGCAAATGCATTTTATGGTTTGATTGATGAATTATAGGTAAAGACTATGAATGTATCGCAAATTGATAAGGATTGGGTGTTTCTGTGGCACGAGCAGTGGCGAAACTCTGCATGTTTTGCCCAAGCGACTCCTTCTCGCCTAGGCGAGAGTTGCAGGGTCTCTTGGTCGGGTGTGAGTTTGCCTTTCTCGCCTAGGCGACCCGGCATCAGTGTTGAGCGACTTACTTCTCGCTCAGGCGAGAGGCACCCGCCTAAGCGAGGTCGCGAAGGAGCTTGGTAACTTTGAGCGTGATATCTCGCCTTGGCGAGTAGTTTTGAGTTTTGAGCGAGGGACACTCTCGCCTAGGCGAGAGTGGCTCGCCTGAGCGAGTCCTCGAAGTGCAGTGGAGTTGTTTTTGTAGAAACCTCGTCTAGGCGAGGTCTATGTGTTATTTGAGCGAAGGTGTGACTCGCCTAAGCGAGATGACGTGACTATGTTGTTGTTTTGAGCTCGCCCAAGCGAGGCGGACTAGCCTAAGCGAGACTGAGGGTCTAGCTTGGGCGAGAGTCCCTAGCTTAAGTGAGTATGTGTGAAATTTCAGGTTGTGTGTGTGTTTGTACGTGCGAATTGCTGCTTTTATCCTACGTATATGATGTTTATGCATATGTGTGGTGTTTGGGCTTGAAGGACTAAGTCCAGTAGGGGTCTGGGATGTGCTCGATGGTTGGACACATGATGGGCATGGAACTGGTTGAGTTCCCGTCGGCTACTAATGGGTGAGAAGTCCATAGTATGGTGATTATGTGCGTGCCAGGGTCCAAGTTATAAGACTTGGATGTTTATACTACAGGCGAGGAGTCTGTAGGGAAGGACTATGAGCGGGATAGGCTCATAGGGTTGGACCACAAATGTGTTAGTTTCGTGGGAGCACAGGGAAGTCCCAAGACCTAGTTCATGCATATGACTCATGAAGGAATATGAGGTCATGGTTGGGTGATTTGGAAATTATGAGTTTTGTACTTATGTTGTTTTGGGTTGGGAAGCATGTTTATTTCACATATATCTGTTTATGTTTTATTGTGCATAGCTCACCATATCTGTGTGTGTGTGGCGATGATCAGATATCTTGTTATCCGGGAGCAGATGATGTGACATGTGGGCCAGGAGATGCATAGACTCGGAGCGAGGGCTAGCATGGGATATTTTGTATATACATATAGTATATGTTTATGATTTTGTTCTGAGAACCTCATGTAAACTTGGCGGGAGCCATTGCTTTTAATTCAGTTTCATGAAATTCTGGACTCCTGGTTTTTATGACTTTATATATATTAAAGTTTTAAATTTCCCGTGTTTTGGGAAGTGGTTTATATTAAATGCGGACTTTATTTTAATTCGATTTTTATTTATTTATTATCAGTAATATTCCTTAGGGATGTTACAACTACTATCGACACTCTAGATATGAACCTACCTCAACTATCTCAACTAATTATCTTCATCTATAAGATTTCAATAACTAGTAAAGTTAAGATAATCTCATGTCAGTCCTTGTTGTCTACACACCAGACTAAAACACATGTGGTAGTTTTCCTCCTTAAGAACAAATACTATATATAAACATCAATTATACATGTCTTTTCAGGCATAAACATCATTGAATGTAAACTATGTATAAATATAAACTTTTGGAATAGATTTTCTTAGCAAGCCCATCTACTCGCTTAACGTGTGACCTCTAGGAGGGTTCTTGCCCAACAACTAGAATGTTCTCCTAGCACAATGATCACTAGAGAAAAATGCAAAGAAATGCACCCAATGATCAAGTCTCCCCTAACTTTTTGCCAAACTCAAATTTGGCTTTTACTCAATGAGAGTCTGTTGGTCTAGTGAATAGGATTGCTCAAGGAGTCTGCATACTGCATACACATGAATCTGCAACTTACAAATGGTATTTTTATGGTTCCAAAGAGTATCAAAGTCCTTAATTGATTCAACCTATTGTAGTTTAGCTTATACCAACTCAATGGAAACCACAAATGTCATTTCACATATCAAAACCAGATTTCACATATCATAAAATCAATACCCCATTCAAAATCCCTAAATCCACAATCCTTAATTTCATAACATCAAGCAAAAAAGTCAATCAATTAAAAAAAACAACTATAGCCCAAATTTGCAACAAACCAACTATAGCTAAAATTTTTGAATTAATTTGCAAGAAGTAGAGTTTTAGCTTCCCTCACCTGTTGTAGAAACCCCCTTTTGGCCTCATAATGGCTCTTAAACTCTATATCTTGCATGAAGCTCTAGAAATACAAAGAGAGAGAGAGATAGAGAGAGAGAGAGAGCTCATATTAAGGATCTAAGCAAACCTTTAGATTTACATCAAATCAAAGATTGCTAAGGAGCATTTAAGTGCACATGCATGGCCATGAACATCACATGTGATGACGGATTATCTTGTTCCATCTTAAGATTATTGAATATGGTGTGAGTTGATTAAGAAAGCTAAGTGAAATCCCCACTGGACATTAAGATAGCAAGCTATCTAGATGTGAAGGTTCCTTTCACAAAGCTCAAGAGAAGAAGATGATGGATTGATTC
>Ga0214545_1007585_pt1 | contig 17996 bp, 3 predicted proteins | sample CNSS4metaG_FD_160064 | JGI IMG/M metagenome (GOLD analysis project Ga0214545, IMG submission 160064) | Root nodule microbial communities from cowpea collected in UCLA plant growth center, Los Angeles, California, USA - CNSS4 | ecosystem: Host-associated > Plants > Roots > Nodule | place: USA...
GTTAAAGAAAACAAAAGGGGCAACATGCTCATTGTAAGCTTATATGTGCTGATCTTCTTTTTATAGGAAATGATGAGTTGATGTTTACTGAGTTTAAGAACTCAATGATGCTTGAGTTTGACATGACTGATCTTGGTAAAATGAATTATTTTTTGGGTCTTGAAATTTTGCAGAAACCAGGTGGCATTTTTATATGTAAAAAGAAATATGATGAGGAGATGTTGCAACGTTTTGGGATGAATCAGAGCAACTCGGTTCAAACTCCAATTGTTCCCGGTTTTAAGATTTGTAAAGATGAAGAAGGAAAAAAGGTGGATAAAACCTTTTTCATGCAAATGGTGGGTTGTCTTATGTATCTTACTTCGAATCGTCCAAATTTGGTGTTTGTTGTAGGTCTTTTGAGCAGGTATATGGAGAATCCCACTCAACTTCATTTACAACTAGCAAAAAGGGTACTAAGGTACATACAAGGAACTATTGAGTTTGGAATTTTCTATAAGAAAGGAGGAAGTGATAAACTTATAGCATATACCGATAGTGATTATGCTGGTGATGTGGGTGATAGAAAAAGTACAACTGGAAATGTCTTTCTTTTTGGATCTGGAGTTGTATCATGGTGCTCTAAGAAACAACCAATTGTGAGCTTGTCAACCACAAAATCAGAGTTCACTGCAGCAGCATCATGTTCTTGTCAAGCTATTTGATTAAAGAGGTTGCTTATGACACTTGATCAAACTGAGCAAAAGCCCATAGTTATTTAGTGCGATAGTAGTTCTGCCATCAAACTATCAAAAAAATCTAGTGATGCACGAACGTAGCAAACATATAGATGTTTGTTTTCATTTTCTTCGAGAGCTTGTATAGGCAGGAGTGATAGAATTGATTCACTGTAACACTTCGGAACAAATTGCTAATGTGATGACAAAACCTCTCAAGCTAGATGTTTTTTTGAAGCTTCGTTCAATGCTTGGACAAAGGACAACTTAATCTAATTTCTTCTTTGTATTAAAAGAATTTAGTTTGAGGGAGGAATTGTCAGGAAGTGGTCCAATAAAATCCCACTTTATAAGGGATAGTTTTTTATTCAGTTACAAGTGTACCCCTTAAATGTAGGCTTTTCTGTTTTTCTTAGTTGTGTACGAGCTATTTAATAGCCCGGTGCATTCCACTCAATAATATACTGTGCATTCGTTCAATATCTCTCTCTCATGTTCACTTTATTATATTTTCTTTAAGAGTCGGACCATACTGGGTTGACGGGTTGAAAATTCCAACTTGATCCGCTCTTTTCATGACGGATTGGCAGACTTGACCCGCTTTGACATCCCTAAATAAACTTATATTTTATATTTTCGTTTATGAGGGTAAAGTACAATTTTATTTTACCAGTTTTAAATATACAAGTTAGCCTCTTTTTTTTCAAGTATAGATAGTTAATATTCAATTATTTAAAATAGGATTTTATTCGGTCATTCAAGTTAAGACATTCACCGTTCAAATATTAGTTTTAATTTTACGTGAAATATTCTGATTTACACGATAATAAAGTTATTTGTTTATTTTAAGACAAATGAAAATACGCAGTTATAAGGTTAGCCTACAAATAAAAATTGAAAGGAAAAGATTGAGTTTAACTTTCTTCGTTATAAAAAGGCTTAATTACTCAGATCATACTTAGTTTGGTTCCAAAATTTTAAAATAGTACCCACTTTTAAGTTTGTCTCAATTTAGTACCCAAATTCGTAATATGCATCAATGTAGTACCTCTGTTAAGTTTTCGCAAAAGCTGTTAAGTACTTTGCCACGTGTCAGCCTCTGGTTTTTTTAATTTTTTCTAAAATTTTTTAATTTTTGTTTGAATTTAAAAAAAATTGCCACATGTCAAATCTTTGATGTGACATGTGTGACACGTGGCAAGGTACCGCCACGTGGCAAGATACCTGCCAAGTGTCATTGTCTTGATTTCAATTTAGTCATCACATGTGTCTATTTGTTTCAATTTAGTACCCATATATGTTAATTGGTTTCAGTTTAGTCTCTGTTCTATTTGTTTGAATTTTGTTTAAATATATATTTTTTTAAAAAATAGAGAAATATTGTATCTCTTTTAAGACAAAATTTATTATTTATATAAATGTTATATTGATATTTGTTACTAAAAATGACTTATAAAATTAAGTATTGAAATTTATATTAAAGTTAATGGCAAAAGTCATGAATAACATATTTATGTTTTGTTACATTGATATTTGTTATACTCATGAATAACAAAGTTTTGGTAAATTTGTTATTCATGACTTTTACTTTTAACTTTAATATAAATTTCAATACTTAATTTTATAAGTCATTTTTAATAACAAATATAAATATAACATTTATATAAATAATAAATTTGGTCTTAAGGGAGACACAATATTTCTCTATTTTATAAAAAAGTATTCGGACAAAATTGAAAGAGCGGGTACTAAATTGAAACACAAAATCATATATGGATACTAAATTGAAACAAATAGACGTATATGGGGACTAAATTGAAATCAAGACAATGACACTTGGCAAATACTTTACCACGTGGCGATACCTTGCCACATATCACTAACAATGTCACGTGTCACATCAAGGATTTGGCACGTGGCAAATTTTAAAAAAAAATCAAAAAAAGTTAAAAAATTAAAAAAAAAATTAAAAAAATTAAAAAAATTAAAAAAAATTAAAAAAGCCAAAGGTGACGCGTGACAAGGTACTTAACGGCGTTTGTGAAAACTTAACGGAGAGTACTACATTGATGCACATTACGAATTTGGATACTATATTGAGACAAACTTAAAACTGGATACCATTTTGAAGTTTTAGAGAGTAATTAAGCATTGTAAAAACTACCAATTAATATATATTTAACTTTTTTTATTACATTAAAAAAAAAACCAAAAAAAACATGTCATGACTAAATCCACCGCTTAAATACTTTAAATACTCAATTTTTAATTTAGAAAAAGAAATTAAATTTACTTATCTTTAAAAATTACGAATTAAAACAAACGCGGTGGGACATCCGCCTCTAATAATCAAATTTAACATATATTTCAAATATAGGTTGTTTTTTTAATTTTATCCTCGACTGTTGGAAATAATTTTGGAGATATTATCGAAAAAATTCATCATAAATAAAGGTATGAATCTCTTTTAGAAAATAAAATAGTTACATTTCAATCCACACTTTAAATTTCAATCAATTTTCTCTTTTATATTTGATGTAATACCGTTAACTTATTGTTCAATTTCTTAATTATTACAATATACCATCTCTATTTACTATTTATCGCTAAAACAGGGAGAATTTTCAGAGAGAATAAAGTACTCAGTAGTGCAAAATAGGGTTTTTATGGCTAACCTATTATACCAATTCAAATATATTAGTATAAAAAGTGAGGCGTTGACAATTTTGTAAGTAATATGAGATCTTTTATATGAGTTATACTAATAACAAGGATAGAAAGTGACTTTGTAATAATTTTGTAATAAATTCAAAACTTTTTATATCAATTCTAGTTATGTCCGGTATAAAAAGTGGTTTTTATTATTCTTTTTTCACAACTCAATCTCACCGTTCTTTCTAACTCAATCCCTGAATCCTAACTTTTCTTTCTTACACAATTTTCTAAGCTTTGTCCTGTATTTCCTTCGCCTTCTTCCTAATCTTTCCACCTTCATTTCCTTTATTCTCTCCTAAGTTAATGTTTTCTTCTTTCCTTTGTACGACAAAATGCTCCACTTTGTTGCACCCATCTCCACCCCAAACTCGTGCATCTCTGTTATAAGTTTCTCATTGTAGTACTGATCACTAAACCTCAACATCGTCACCATCAGAACCCTAACACCGACGAACTTTGCCACCGTGTTCCACCCACAGTTCGTAAAAAAACTCTCCCACAACAAGGCGGCTCAAGATCAAAGGTTGTGACACCCATCCCTTCATCAACATACCTTTTTGTTTGGTGACTATATTCACTCATTGTTAAAGTCTGGAGATCAAAATGTATCAAAGTTTCGGACATAGACGAATGCCAGTTTACATCAAAGTTTAGGGACTAAAAACATATTTAACTCTTTCTTATATGCATGGTTTGATATGTTTCATATCGAAGCACTAGATCATAGAACCTCCATTTTTTTTCTATATGTGTTGGATACTAGGAGAATTATGATAATCTCATCAAATCACAATTCAATACACCCTAAATTGGAATTCATTATATCACTTTCTCCCTAGAAGCCACTACACCCTCAATCATCCTAAAAAACATATCATTCATCACTTAATTCATCTCAACCATTATTTAAAATATGAAGTTAAAAACAAACAAATTGAAGTTATGAATTGGTTACTCTTGTTTGGTGCCTCATACTCTTGCCTAGAAGAATCAAACCACTGGAGCATTTTATTTTTAAATAACCCTTTTCGCTCAACAATGTCGTGGCTTGCCCTATGAGCGAGTGTTGGAAGAAAATTCTTAAAATTTGCTCAGTGAATCTCAAGCTCACCCAATAACCATGATTAACTTGGATTTACTGTATTTTTATGAAAACCTTTTGTTAAGCGAGTGTCTCGCTTGCTCGGTGAATAAGACCACTGAGAGCATTTTTCAAAAACCTGTCCAACGGGTCTTTTCTCACACAACAACGGGTCTTTGACTTTCATGAAACATATTTTCACCCAATTGTCAAATCACTCGCCCAACGAGTTTGCATAATTTACAACTGTGAAATTTTGGTGTATCATACTACTTAAGTACTATCTAGGCCAGTTTAGTTACTTCTTATGTTATAACTTCTACTTTTTAGATAAAAAAATACATCAGATAGTACCACTTGGTCTAAATGATATATTAGTCACATCTACTATATTTTAAAATTAGAGTAGACAACATAGAACAACTTTAAAACAATATATTTCTATCAAAAATTCCAAATCATCTCACAATCAATTTTAGTACCGATTAATTCATTCTTCATCATAATCAGTTAGACTCAATTTACTCTCATTCAAAATCACACATCTTCCCTTACATCAAAAGTTGAATTCATATCATTAGGACTCGAGATAGCTCAACCCTCACAAATGGCTCTAATACACAAAGAAAGCTCAGATTAAAAATTTGAACACACCCTTACCATAAATGAGTAGAGATTCACAACAAAATTACCTAATATCACATGCAAACTTCCCTGGGTCACATGCGACAGAACATAAACTAACTAAAGAAAAGAACAAAAAATGGACTTACTTTTCACAAATATGATTGGTTGGTTGTGTTGCCCTCCACACTAAAAATCCTGTGATGAGTTTAGATTAAGAGATGAAAGATTGGGTCAAAATCTTAAAAAGATGACACTTTAAAAGAAAGTTTTTAAAAAGATGAAAACAATAGTTTGTTGTCTATTATTTTTCTACTGAAAATATTAACTAAATTATATATACATACTGCAACATTGAAATTCAAGAAATTAATTATCTATGCAACTGAAGTATTATGGTGCAATGAAGATTAAAAAATAGGATTAACTATGTTTTTTTTTCCTTAATTTTAAGTGAAAATTAGAATTAGTCTCTATTTGAAACTTTAAACTAATTTAGTTCACTATTTTCATAAATGCGTGAATTTAGTCCTTTTAACCAAATTTTGTTAATTTTATTTGACGTTTCAAACACGTTTCATTATAGCATTTGAGTTGTTTACACCGTTTAACACATTTTTGTTTCAATATTAACTGAAAAATGTATTTGAAACGTCAAATAAACTTAATAAAAAAATTTGTTAAAAGAATTAAATCCACACATTTATAAAGATGATATACTAAATTAATTCAAAATTTTAAAAATAAATTAATTTCAATTTTCACTAAAAATTAAAGTAAAAAACATATTTAATTCACATAGAATATTTTTATAATACTTTGAAATAAATATTTGGAACTTAGTGAAAAATTAAAAATAATCTCTCATCAATTTCTGAAGATAAATCTGATAAATAATTTCTGTTAAATGCCAATTATTTTTTGTAGTATATTAAGAAAAGTAGTTGTAACTAAAATATAAAAAAAATCAAATAGATTTTTGTATCACTTGTGTATAAATAAATAGAGTAGAAATGGAAATTATATATGGTTCCTCTTAATTAATATACATATTCTTACTTGTATTTTATTAATTGATATAAAAAATGTGTATTACTTCAATTTATATTTTAAAAAGAATAACTGTAGGTAGTTTGATTTTTCTAAAACATTTTCATAAATTTATATATTTATATTATGAATCTTTTTAAAAAATAAAAAATATTATTTTTAATAAGTATGCATAAATATTTATTATTCATCTTCGACAAATATTTTAATAATGTTAAAATATATTTAGGATGTGAAATATATAAAATATATTCAAATTTAAAAATTAGTTTTATTTATTATATCGTGGTTTGGTTCAGATTCTTATCTTCGACAAATTCAATTCAAATATGTCTACTGTTAGCAGAGAAACTATTCTTCTATTTCGTCTACACCGAAAGTAATAAACAATAATATAAATTAAAGTAAGTATTTTCAATCATATTTCTTTTGTTTTATGATAATTTTTTTTTACTGACTTATTTTCACAATAGCATGTTTATAAAATTGAATCTCTAATTTTTTAATCTATTATTTTAAATATTTTTTAATTTTAATATAAATTCTAACATTTAAAAAGAATCGCCAATAATTAAAAAAATTGCATCCTAATAGAAACTATTTATAATAAATTTAAATTGTATTTTAGATGTTCAAAATGTTAATTTATTATGAATTTTGATTATAACATAATGTATATTAAAAGAAAGTTAGTTATTATATATTTTAATTGTATGAAATAAAATTCTATCATGTGCACTACGTAAACTAAACTTCTCTTTACTTAAGTCATAAATAAAAATTGGTTCGTAGTGATTTAGTACATGTTTTGTAGTATCATAATATTATTTTAATATAGTATATATTTAATTTATATTTATTAATTAATTGCTTAAAAATTATTGTAACTGTAACTTTTAAATTAAATTTAAAGTTAACACTATTAATCACTCGTAGATTAACACGTGGATTTGATACTACTTAGTTATCTATCATGAAGAATCTAAAGTAATAGAAAAATGGTTTTCTTTCACCGTCAATTGGAAAACATGGTTGGAAAACATGGTCTGGTAAATGCTTATCTATTGTGGTTGTCATTGCGGTCTATGCTTTGAATCTGATATTTCAATTCCCAAAAACCATTGAAAATAAGCTATAAACAAAGATAAAACTTCTCTCTTCGAAGCTCTTCACGAAGACATCACTGATCCAATAAAAATGGTATTATAAGGTGTGGAGACAATTCGTCCACGATTTTTTTAATATATAATATTTTTTATTTTCATAAAAATTGTATTATATTTATAATTGAACAACTTAAAACATATATAAGATAAAATAAAGAATAAAATAAAATTAATTACATCACATTATCTTCTAACTTTCATCGTAACTAACATTCAATAATATACTTTTGCCCCGTAACTTCTAGCCAGGACGGGCTCCACCAACGTTTTTTTAAAACTTTTTTACATAAATTTTAAAAATATATTTATATATTATTTTATTATCTATATTAATTTAGTTTACAAAAAATTTCTTAAAATTTGAAAATAATTTTTTTTCCTCTTATCTATTTCTTGTTTTCTTGATTTTTCTTTCTTTTGTATTTCTTTTTCTCACTTCTTTCAATCTCAATTTTCACCTGCAATCTCTCACCATTTCCAAAATTAAATTGCACTAGGACAAAATTAATGAGACATTTTGAATCGAACAATTTCCTTTTTTTAGTAACTTGATTTTCTACTTCTTCTTTTTTTGTTCGGAGTAATCTGGAGTAATCTGTTTTTCTTTTATATGTGACTTTTTTACATTATAGACAAAGATCTCTATCAGTTAGATATAATAAATTGATCGAACTCTTTCTTATGTAGATAAAGCTAGTTTAGGCTTTGAAGTTATGTAAGAGAAGAACAATATTAGGAATCTACTTTAAGTTAAGAGAAACTAATTATTTAGAAGTTGCTAATTTTCTTAAAATATTGAGTATTGGTTTTGAGATTTCATTTGGGGTATCCATAATTCTATCTTTTCCTAAATAGGTGAGAGGTGACACATTTATATTATAAAAATTATGATAAAGTGAAAAAAATGATTCTTTTTTAAAGAGGAAGACTTGTGATGAAGATGAAAAAAATGTACCTATGTCAACTAAACTTGAGAAACTTCATGAGAATCCAAGAATTGAAGAAAATGAATAATAACTCTTTAAAGTTTCTAGCATTACATATAATGAATTTGAAAATTCTTTAGAACATAATTCGGGGAAGCGTTCTCAAATTTGACAATACCCACCAAATCAAATTGATGAGATATGAAGGGCTTATATAAAATGGGGTCCATATCATGACTCTTCTACTTTCTATAGTTACAATTGAAATATCTTTTTCTGCAATGAAAATAATCAAGAATAGGTTGAAAAATAAGATAGAGGCTGAATTTTTAGCAAGTAGTATGATAATCTATATTGAAAGGGATACACTACAAGAAAATCATGCTTTACCGACGACAATATTCATTGCTAAATTCTTATATTTATTGATAAACACCATGTTCTGACATATTTTCGATGGGCAAAAATATGTCGGTAAGCTGCTTGTCTATAAATTTTTTTGACGGACATGTTATCCGCTAGTAAAGCGAAGACAACATTTATCGACAGATCATGTCGTCAGTAATTCTGTCGATAAATAATGATCAGACTACCAAGTTAAATTTTTATGTTTGCTTACCACACACAACAATAACAAACCTGCATTATAAACCACAAACAGACCTGCCAATTAGGACCATTTGATCCATTCCAAAGAAATATATCCAACATAGTATTCAACTCCAAAATTAAACGTAAACATATATCACAATACTAGTTACACATAATATGTTTGATGTAAACATAAAGTCAAGCGGTAACAAATTCAACAAACTTAATCAAACAAACTAGTTCTCAATAACTCTCGTATATGGTCCTAATAATTTACACAATCATTAGGATCAATGTCCTCTTCCATAGTGTGTGGTGGCTCTAGTAATTGATTGGGCTAGATTGCCTGGGTTGGACTAGTGCGAGTTTTTGATTGCTTTGGGATGGGAGTGATATATATATGGGGTCTACTCCAGTAGTGCTGAACTGACAAAATGTGACTAGAAGATTCAAAATGTAGATTGGAACTAGGGTTTGCTTCAGCCATCATATTTTCTAAACTTTGCCTCTAATTAATTGTTAGTTTATTCTATTTTTGAAGACTTGTGGAACACTAGTAGACCCCTTTAGACACCAAGTTTCAATAAACTCAGAGTTTTAAATTGTTATTAAATGAATTTTAGATCTACCTTGGTGAATGAGAAGCAAATCCATGAGTGTGATTATTACATTTTCAATATTTTGATTAATTTGTAAACACTAGAACTTTGTACTTTATGCATTTGAGGATTGGGCCTAATCATCAGCCACAATGATGGGATACACATTTGTTTCCCATATATTCTAACTATGGCCTAGAAAATATCCAACCACAATCATCAACTGAATTGCTTTGTTAGTATAGATTAAGATGTATATTTGGCCTAAATAGTTAATTAGCCTAGTTTAATAAGGAGATTCACTTTATATAGCTTAAAAAAAATAGAAACACACCATTCAAATCACACTTCCACAAACCACAACCCCAAAAGCCCCTACAACAAAAACTCCTCATACCCCAAACGTTGCAACACCATCACCAAAACTATACACCAAACACACAATGAAACAAACTTCAATCATATCCAATTATTTATTCACATGAGCTAAACCCGTAAAACCCAAAACAATTAACAATGAATCAGGCTTATTACCTCGACAGTTCATACAATAACTACCATAGTAAGTTCCCTTAACGACCAGAGCGACAACAAATGCGGCAATCTCCCTCGACAACAAGCCTCCCTCAACTGAAGACGACTCCACTCATGAAATTGGAGTGCATTTACACATATTCACTTCACAGCAGGAAGCGGAGATGCTGCAGTGAGTATTGGCAACGACACGATAGATAGCGGCAACAACCAATCGAGGACTTGTGCTAGGGCCAACTTTTGATCACTGTGTTTGGGGTTCTTTATTGGGCGCTTTGTGTGTGAGGGACCTGTGAGCTTCAGCTTTGGGTAGAAAATGAAAAGCGGAGGGGGAAACTAAAAACAATTCTCATATTATCGAACTAATTACCGACGAACCATATCCTTCGGTAATTCAGAATTAACTTTATCGACAACATTATCGATGACTACACAGTCCCTGCTTCAATGAATGACCTTACCGGTAGAATGGTCCGTTAATTATTTTGACCAAGAGAATTCGTCAATCAATCTGTCAGAAATTTAACTATTACCAACGAAAAATAATTTGTCGGTTTATATCTATCGATAAATACTGTTTTTCTTGTAGTGATATTACAACAAGATTTAGTTCTAATTGAATTATTGAAGATTTTAAGTCATTGAAAGAGCGTAGGGTAACTAATGGTAACTTTGATTTTAATATATTATTGTTAATGATAAACTTTATGTTTCATTTTCATATATATTATTGTCATATTTTTTTGGATTCAACTATGATGAGTGTTTGTTTTGTTTTGAGTAGAGAAAATAATGAGAGGAATGAAAACTTTTTTTTTAATTAGAAAAAATAATTTAAATAAAAAAAAAGGTATAATTACTGATTTGGTACCCAACTTTTTCGTTAAGTTCAATTTGGTACCCAAACTTTTGGTTTGTTCAATTTAGTACCTCAATTTTCTAAAGAGATTCAATTTGGTCATCTCCGTTAAGTTGGAGTTAACATTGTGTCCGTACAGGACACGTGTCAAGCCATGAATTTTTTTTTTCAAAAAATTTAAAAACGGCCATGTGTTAGTTTATCATCGTGCCACGTGGCAGCTTACAATCATGACCCGTGACAGTGGTAATAGTTGTTTTCAATTTAGTACCCCAATTTAAATTTTTGGTTCAATTTAGTACCTCAATTTTTTAAAATAATCCAATTTCGTCATCTTCAATTTGAGACCAAATTAGTAAATAAGCTTAATTATAACTTATATATACATGTTACAATAACTTTTTCTAATATATACATCAAATCATTTCACCTAAATACTTAAATTATTTTATTTTTTACATTTTAACCTTTGTCATTTTTTACACATGAAATTTTTTACACTTGTAAAAAATAAAATAATTTGAATATCTAGGTGTAGTTATTTAATGTATAAATTCAAAGCAGTTATTTTAACATGTATATATAAGTTATAATTAAACTTAGTTACTAATTTGGTCTCGAATTGGAAAGGACGAAATTGAATCATTTTAAAAAATTGGGGTACTAAATTGAACCAAAAATTTAAATTGGGGTACTAAATTGAAAACAACTATTACCACTGTCACGTGTCATGATTGTAAGCTGCCACGTGGCACGATGATAAACTGACACATGACAGTTTTTAAATTTTTTGAAAAAAAAATATTTTTTTGAAAAAAAAATAATTTAATTTTTTTTTTAAAAAAATTAAAATTTTCATGACTTGACACATGTCCTATACAGACACGGTGTTAACTCCAACTTAACGGAGATGACCAAATTGAATCTCTTTAGATAATTGGGGTACTAAATTGAACTTAACTAAAAAGTTGGGGTACCAAATGAGTAATTATACCATTAAAAAAATAAAAATTTGGTCCCCCTGAAATTTTTGTCCAAGATCCGTCACTATTTTTAGTGAAAATTGATATTAGTATATTTTCAAAACTTTGATTTAATTTAATCTCTCAACTTTAGAAGTATTTGAATTTAGTTCTTTTAACCAAATTTTGTTAAATTTATTTGATGTTTCATATGTTTTTCTTGATAGCATTTTAGTTCATAGCGAAGCACAAATTGACAGACTGTGTAAACAACTTAAATGCTATCATGGAACACGTTTAAAACATTAAATAAACTTAATAAAATTTGGTTAAAATGACTACATCTACACATTTTAAAATTGAAAGACTAAATTGAGTCAAAATTTCAATGATGAACTAATTTCAATTTTCATTAAAAGTTACGAGAAAAAACATATTTAAACTATAAATAATTATGTTACTTTTTTAAAATATAAAAATGGGTAAATACCGCTTAAATTTGTCAAGGATATAAGCATTTTGGAGGGCTTTTGGCGTATTATAAATTTATAATACTTCTTTCTAAAAATATTATAGATTAATATTTTTTTTTTGTCTTTATATTTATATTAGTAGAATAATTGAATGATTTTGTTCTCTATTTATTTTTGACATAATATGATTCTAATATCTTTTTAAAATATTTAATCTGTTAATATGATATTAGTGTTTACATTATTTTTTTTATCTTATAAATGACATTTCATTAATGATATTAATTAGCATTTAAAAAACAATCATAATGATTTTTTTTTAAATATACAAAAACCTATTGAATACAAAAAAAAAATAGAGAAAAACATAAAACGATTGTTACGGGACAAAAATTGTATTAAACCCATAGATTACTATTTCTTTGGCCTCAGTCCTTTTTTTTCAAAAGTTACCACCAAGAGTGACTCATGCTGGTATCTAAGAATAAATCTTGTGTTTTCTTTTGGAAGTTTTGTACATTAAAACATAAATTATTTTTATAAAACTAATAAACTATACTAAATCAACTATTGAATTCCGTTTAACAAATACAGCAAGTTACTTTCGGAAAAACTGTAAACACAAATACATACCTGAAGAGAAGACAAGAAGATTAATTAAAATGATCGTACTGAGAAGAATAAAATAGGATCACGTTTCATGATTCATAAGAACTTTATTGATTATATATTCATAAGTGCATAACTCAGCTTGCTGTTATGCAGAGTCACAGAGACTACACACATAGTTCTGACACGAAAGTAATAGTACAGTACAAAGTTGATATATAGATGCAGTAGAAGGCTTATTGTATATATATATATGGTTGTTTTATTTATAAAATGCCCTGCATGCACGTTTGTCTAGGTTTGGAGAGAATCCAGTTAACAGTTTCTGGTGCACCAACACCGGACATCATCCCTGCACCTGCCACTCAGCAAGTGTTCTTTGTTCTTGCAGTGATCATCGCAGCTCCCAGTGGTGAAGCACGGACCCCTGTATGTATCCGCCAGGTTCTCGCAAGTCTTTGCCTCACTCTGCACCACAACTTCTTCTGCATGTCATAGATGTCATAAAATAGGGTTATATTTCATATGATAGAGATGCAGAAGAATGAACATAAAGAGTAATGACTTACGAGCAACAAAGAGAACAAGGAAGAGGAAGCATAATCCAGCGATTGATTTCTTCTCCATGGCTTATTTAGTGGATATTCACTTATATGTATATGCTAAAGGTGTGTGATGGAATATGAAGGTGTGGTTTGTGCTTATTATTAGACACGTATATATAGCACTTGAAGAGTTGAAAAGTACACACCGATGAAGTTGCTGATGAGAAACGCAAGTAGAAACTGGAAGAAAGTAATGAATGAATCTGTAAGAAGGTTTCGGTGGATTTGTATTTTGGTGGTGTGAAAAGTCAAACAAACTGTGCCAGGTGTAGGAAAGGAACTTATCAGAACAATCACATGCCAGGCTTCTAGCTAGAATTTGAAAATAAATTTATATATATATTTGAAAAATATTTCGTATAAATTTAAATATTTATCAACACCTCATGTATTTACTCTTAAAAGAGAACAAAATAAAAAAACAAAACTAGAAGATAAGAGAAGAAAGATATAAAGGAAAAGAAAAAGAATAATAGATATATATGGAATACAAGTCTATATATGTATTATCTTCTCTTTTTCTTTTCTCATTATCGTCAATAATGAACTTTCATATAAAAGTTTAAGTTATAATAGTTTTTTTTTAAATTTAATAATTAATTTAAATTTAATTTGAGTAATCAAATTTTAGTTTATAAAATGTTACTTTTATTTTATATTCCAAATATTTCTTTTTATCTTCTTTGGTAGTTGGGTATGGAAGTGAACTAGTTAAAGTACTAGGAAAAGGAAGTATCCGATAAAAGTTAAAATCAAGAAAATAATAACCATTATTTTAGGTATATAATAATCATTAGTCAGTGGCTTGACTTTTCAAGTCGAGAAGTATATATTTTATTCCGTGAATGGGGTGATATAAGTATTTCTTCTATATAATTAAAATTTATAGTAAATAGATATTTTAAGTGTGTATTATAAGTAAAATTATACTTAATGTAATATTTTTAATATAAAAAATTATTTAAAGCTACTTTAAATTGTAATATATACAACACAACATTTTTAATAGTTACACCAATATTTTTCATTAGTTACGCTTTCATCCAATACATTTTTAATCATAGATAATAAGTAAATAAATTATGATACAGTAATTAAGTTAGGGAGGACAAATTTCATAAGAGTAACTGTTATTTGATAAAATAATAAGTGTTTTTATCATAATAGGGTTATTATTTCACCACCATAAAAATACAGTTCTTATAGTATAATGATAAGTACCTTAATTTCTCACAGAAAGAAAATAAAAGGGAATGCACGTTGATAAATCACCTAATGATATCTATATCACTAGATGTAAAAAGAGGCACCTTTTCTTTTCTTTTTTCAAAGGATTAAATGATATTCGAGTAAGTTTTCAAATTCTGATTTAATTATTTATATAATGTAATTTTTAGAAAAATATTGCACTTGTATATGTGGTATCAGAATTGTTTTGAAATTACATCATTCCTAGAACATGCATGTGGTTGCCGAAAAAAAAAAGCATTTTATGTAATTTGTGTAATTAAATGATTAAAATGAACAAATTGTAGGAAAATTATAATACTGATTATCGTGATTGGAAAACATAATTTCATCAATGAAAGGTTTAAAAAGCATTTTATGTAATTTGTGTAATTAAATTATCTAAATGAACAAATTGTAGGAAAATTATAATACTGATTATTGTGATTGGAAAACATAATTTCATCAATGAAGTTGTGTTTCGCAAATAATGTTTAATTTTTGTTTTTATCATATTCAATAGTTTCACGTTACATAGAAGTCGATGCCTAAGATAATTTAAATACTCATTTATAATGCTAGATGAGAACATTACAACACATGAAATAATCATCATCTCTTTTTCCCTTAAGAAGTGATAACTAAGTATAGAGAAAAGTGTCTACAAAACACTCTATGAGTTCCTAAACATAACCCTCACAAAAAGTCTCTCACAACAGGGGTGCAACTTTGCTTTTATAAACTATCCAAGGCAGTTCAACAGTGCACTTGTGGCTCCAGCTGCATAGGTTTCCCCCTAGGTTCACGTGGGTTTCCTTTATGGCTCAGGCCTAATGCTATGGTCTTGAGATATCTTCCTAAAGAAGATATCTTCATGGCTTAGCCTCAGGTTCAATGCTTGAGGTTTCCTTCTACAATGGATTTTCTAGTGTGGCTCAAGCCTCAACTTTGTCCCTCAGTTGCACCAGTGTCAGTTTTGACTAGAATTGCCTGAAATTCCTTTATTTTCTTTATTTTTTCACTTTGACTCTTTGTTGATACTGGAAACTGCAAAAACAAGCTAAGTTGGGGGTGATTTATACATAAATTCATAAAAATCAATTCAAGATAAGTGTCAAATTCATCTCAAATTTATCACATATTGGACATTTATCATTGGCTTAAGGTGAATATTGATGGTACAACTAAAGTTATCCTGATTTCGCTACATGTACTAGTATTTTTAGAGGAAGTCAGGGTGAATATGTGGATAATTTTTAAGCCTTTTTAGGGGTACAAACTTATATTTATGTTGAGTTTATGAGATTCATTTATTCTTTAGAGCATGTTTTGAAGGGGGGGGGGGGGGGTTCAAAGGTTTTTTTTTAAATAATGATTCTACTTTAGTTTGTCATGGTTTCTTGGATCAATGAGTGATTCTTTGAAACCTTAGAGGGGGATGACATTGTTGCTTGCATTTTTGTAAACATATGTACTTCAAAGTTTCTCATGTTTTTTGTGAGAAAAAACATTGTGCTAAGCTCACTAATTTGGATTTTCCCATAAAGAACACCTCATTGTAATTATTTATATTTTTTTATAATAGATATATTTGTCTATGTTTCGTGAAGTGTAATTTTTTATCATGGATTATTTGGTTTGCATGCTTTGTATTTATTTATTTTAACAAATTTTTATGTTATGAAAAATGATTGATGAACTTTGCAATGTTAGTATAACTGAAATGTCAAAATTTATAATCATTAGTATGAGTTTATCGATAAATGATTCGGTGAATCTTTTCTCTAATTTTAAATATAAAAAATAAAATAAAAATCATCAAATGTGTATTTTAGTGAAACTAGCATGGAAAAATTAATAATTTATTTTAAGTTAACTAAGACCTTATGTTTTAATAATTTAAAGTAAGGACGACATTAAAGATGGATATTAAAACAAATAGAGAACAAAAGGAAAACAAAAACGGATATTAAGACAAGTAGAAAGAAAAATGGACGGATATATTAAAAAATTAGATACTTGTAATAAATTGTCAGTTAAAATCACTATATGACATATTAGTTTCTGTAAAAAAATGAGGGTCAAATATCCGACACTATAAGGGTCGGTCTCACCAACTCTAATCCAATATTAAATTAATAATAATTTTAGACTAGTTTAAGCCCACTCTAATGTGACATAACAATTTTTGAACATATGATAATTTTTATTAAACCAACACACTATATAACACTTAATTAAAAAAATTATTTAAGTTGTAGCAAGGATCTAACACACACTAGTAACAATAATTCTTAAAATAATAAAATATATGTAAGAGGCAAGAAAAGGCTAGATCGTTGTGTATCAAATTAATAAAAAAAAAATATTTTAGATAAATTTAAAACAAGGGCAAGACGAAGGTTAATGTAAATTATATATTGAAAAGTAATTTATTAAATAAGTAGAGAGGGTCTAACCCACTTTAGTAGTAATATTTAATATATATCTATTATATATATATATATATATATATATATATATATATATATATATATAATAGATAAAGTCATGCTAGTGTAATATAAATAAGTTAAGTAAATATGTAGTGAGGGCCTCACCCACACAAATAACAATACCTTTTTAAAAAGATAAAACTTTAGCTAGGGCTTAACTCTTGCAAGTGAAAATATCCTTTTATCCTTTTATAAAATAAAATATTACCTAGGGCCTAGCCCACGCAAGTAACCATATTTTAAAAAACAAATATTGTAGTGAGGGCTTAACCCTCGCAAGTACCAATATTTATATTAATCTGTGCGCGTTGAAGGAAACACATAAGAACCGTAGATTAATTATATCTAACGGTCATATTTTGAACCAGGTTTTAGAAACTCATCCATATTTCTTTCTCCCCTTCTTTTATTGTTGGTATAAATACACATTTGGTACCCAAACTTTTTCGGAAAGTTCAATTTGGTACCCGAACTTTAAGAATGTTCAATTTGGTACCCCAATTTTCTAAAGAGATTTAATTTGGTCTTCTCGTTAAGTTGGAGTTAACACCGTGTCCGTACAGGACACGTGTCAAGCCATGAAATTTTTATTTTTTTTATTTTTTTTTCAAAAAAAATAATTTTTTTTCAAAATAATTAATTTTTTTTTCCAAAAATTTAAAAATTGCCACGTGTCAGTTTATCATCATGCCACGTGGCAGCTTACAATCATGACATGTGGCAGTGTAATAGTTATTTTCAATTTAGTACCCTAATTTAAATTT
>Ga0214545_1007587_pt1 | contig 17994 bp, 14 predicted proteins | sample CNSS4metaG_FD_160064 | JGI IMG/M metagenome (GOLD analysis project Ga0214545, IMG submission 160064) | Root nodule microbial communities from cowpea collected in UCLA plant growth center, Los Angeles, California, USA - CNSS4 | ecosystem: Host-associated > Plants > Roots > Nodule | place: USA...
TTTCCTCCCTTGGGAGTGAATACTTTTAAGCCTTATCTTGCATAGCAAGTGGCGGCACACATCTACTCATCTTCAAGGTTGCCATGGCTTCTAGCCTAGCCTTGTAGTGGCGTGCTTCTCACATTTTTACCATTTCTTTTCTTTCCATTTTATCTTTTCTTCTTCCTTTAATTGTTCTTGGTTTTCTATGGTTTATGTGTTTTCCATTTCCTTTTTGTTTGAATCAATCCATCATCTTCTTCTCTTGAGCTTTGTGAAAGAAACCTTCACATCTAGATAGCATGCTATCTTAATGTCCAGTGGGGATTTCACTTAGTTTTTTTAATCAACTCACACCATATTCAATAATCTTAAAAAGGAACAAGATAATCCTTCATCAAAGATTTAATAAGATCTTGTCATATTTAAAAATATATGGTAGTTATTATCTTTTGATATTTTATGATATAATTAAATAAGATAATTATTTAAAAATATTAAAAAAATATCTAAAGATATACTTCCCCAAATTATCGTTTATCATAAATATTTATGAATTATCAAAGTTTTTTTTTCTAGAAAAAGATAGAGAAAATTGTAAGGTCCAATTTTTGTTGTTTGTTCCCTCTTATTGACTTAGCTAAACTTCTTCACTTTTTCAAGCTTTTCTTGCCTTCTTCATGCAATGCTTGACTTGAATTTTTGTGATTTTGATAATTTTCTATTCTTGAATTTATCTTTAATGTGTCATGAAGCTTTAATCAATTTATTTCCACACTTCCATGAACTTAACTTAGTTGCAGCTGCACTAATACACCTCAAAATTTCCAAAGAAAATTTATGCGACAAAAAAAGTTATTTTTAACATGTTTTTGTAACTCAATAAACCCAATTATAAGAAATCTCAATTAAATGAATCTTTTAAAAACAAAATTCAATTAAAAATCCATAATTAAACATTAAATGAGGTAAAAATATGCACTCATCAATATGTTTTCCATTCAATGTTACTATTTGATTTTTGTGCCTAATGCTTGTTGTGGCTTTATCAACCGTGGCGTGTTTATGGTTCTTGAGGTATTGAAAAATGTCTTTTGAACCTATAACTAAAATTGAATACCTAATGGAGCTTGTATCTAGGGATAAAACATGATTCATTAGTAATCTTAATACTCTTGAACTTAATGCATGATTTCACTTGTTGAGGATTCAATGAATTGGAACTTGATGAGTTATCATAAACTCAAAGTCTCTGGGAATAGGATTTGAGTAATCTAGTGAGTTGATTTTGACTTGAATATGGATGGAATTGAGATGTTTATGAAGGCATGAGAATGAAGTGAATGAAATCTAGTTTTGACAATTGTAAATACTCTATGTTAACTTTTTTGTTGCACACCAACTGTTTGATAAAATACCAAAAATATTTTCTTTGTGTTTTTATGATCTTTGTTGTCAAGTGTTAGTCCCTATGGAGAGAACGATATTTATTATTTGCTAGGTGCAACCGATGCACTTGTCGTTTTCCACTAATAAGGCCCATTTCGAGCTGAGTCGATCTAGGCTTACGTTAAGTCGGTCAAGGAGTCAAGTTGGCCCGAATCTAGAAGTAGTCGAGTTGACTAAGCCAAGGGCAAGATAGTTCAAGTTAACTTGAGTTGATCTTTGTCTAAGTTGAGTTGATTTGACCTTGGCCTAAGTCGAGCTGAGTCGACTGAGTCCCTAATCGAGTTTAGTTGGTTCACACTCTGGTTGATCCAAGTTGGCTTGAACCTTGGTCGATCTAAATTAATCCTGGCCTTAGCCTTGGTCTAGTTTGTAAACAAAAGCCTAAGTCAAATCGACTAAGCTTAGTGTAAGATCCGCAAAATTTAATTAAATAAATAAATAATTAATTAATAAATGCGGGTAGGTAGTGCATTTATGACATTAAATTCTGTTGTGTATGACACGGAAAAGTACTAGCTCAAGTGGTTGAGAGTACTTTGGTTGTGTGAAAGGATTTGGGTTCGAGTCCTATGTGTGTTAAATTGTGTATTATTTAATTACTATTGTTTTGATAATATGTTGGAGCATGATTCAAATGATATGATACTGGAATTAGGTAGGTTAGCATGAAACATGAATTGGCTTGGTGGTTTAGAGCTTTGATTTGGCATTGGTAAGTTCATGGGTTCAAACCTTGGTGGTGCACATTTAATTCTCTTTTTGCTAACAATTGGAATGGCTTGAATTTAAAAAGGCATAGAAAATCCTATCAACCTCATTAAACCATATTTTCGTTTTTGCATTAACCCATATTAAGGCACCCTTTAAAAGGTAAAATTTAGGGGAGAAGAGGGGTTTAGGCATCTGTGATTGTGGCTTAGGTAAAGGAATACGAAAATCTAGAGTGAATTGTGAGGTTGGGGGAAATTGATAGCTGAATTGGGACAGAATCAAGGAGAACGGCATTGGTGTTCAAAGGGAGACGCGTATTTCAAACGCTAGGCAAAGGAAAACCTCAGGTTAGAGGAGCTGAACCCATAATATTGTTTTCTGATTTGATTGTATGGAATTGATGACTTTATGCCATGGATTTTCGTGTTAGTCATGTGATGAATTGGGGGTTTGGGTGGTTTGGTACTGTTTTATTGAGATTTCTACCTAATTGCATAAACATGATGGGTATTTTGTGCGGAGTGTGCTGCTATTGTGCAAATTTGGGGTGGTGGGTCTCTATTGCGTCCAATTTATGCTGTTCTGTTGGTGTAATGTTGTCAAACTGAACTGGTATGTTTTGGGGAGTGTGATGGGTCTCTGGTGCAGTGCTTGTATGTGTGAAACAGTGCCAGAGCCTGCAATTCTCGCTCAGGCGAGCTAGGCGAGCCTAGGAGAGATATGCAGGGACTCGTATCCTCTCCTGCTAGAGGTTATCGCTCAAGCGAATGATTTTGGGTTTGGGCGAGAGGTCATCTCGCCTAGGCGAGTGAGTCTCGCCTAAGCGAGAACTCGAGAGGGTTGGTGAGTTGGTTTGGCATCCCGCTCAGGCGGGAATTCCATTTCTTTTGAGCGAAAGAGTGTCTCGCTCAGGCGAGAGTCTCTCGCCTAAGCGAGAATTCGGAGAATGTTTGCACATTGGTTTAACTCTCAGCCCAAGCGAGAGATGTGATTCTTGGGCGAAAGGTAGTCTCGCCCAGGTGAGCAAGGCTCGCCCAAGCGAGAATGCGAGTTTTGTTTTATGCTCGGTGCTCGCTCAGGCGAGGTAATCTAGTCTAAGCGAGATCAATTGGAGTGCTTAGGCGAGAACTTGAAGTTTAGGCAAAGGATGGATGAATGGTGTGTTTAAAGGCAATCAATGTTGCAGTATTGGATTGATGAATGTCTGAATGGTGATGCGTGGTCTATATGGCTTCTAAGATATCTCAATGGTGGGCTTGCTGATGTTCCATGGGTTGTGGCCCAGGATAGGGGTTAAGCACGTGGCATTCTATGGGTTGTGGCCCGGAATGAATTTCTTTGAGTTGTGGCTCGGGATAGCGGATGAACACGAGGAACCTTTGAGTTATGGCTCGGGTTGGCGAGTGTGCCGGTGTGAGTGTGCTGGTTGTGGCCAGTACGGATGGGTCCGGATCGATTGCCCTCCCACTGATGAGTTTGGTAGTTCTGGGACGTTACGGACTATGTTCGTATTTGGGAACTTCACCTGGCGTTACGGTGTGTGATCCGTAGCATGGTTTCCGCACGTGCTCTATCGGTTGTGGCCGATAGGTGTGGCAGCAAGGTGCCTTGAGATACTTAATAGAAGAGGTAGAACACGACTAGCATGGTTGTGGCCATGTGGAAGAGTTGGAATGAGTCTCCTTGATGTACATTGATATACATGGTTGTGGCCATGTGGAAGGAAGGTAACGAGTCTTCCGCGGGGTGCATCGATATACATGGTTGTGGCCATGTGATAGAAAAGGAGGAGGTTCTTTGGAAATGAAATAATATCATGTATAGTTGTGGCCATGCGAGATAAGAGAAGAGTGTGTTATTGATGTATCTATTGTTTATACATATACATATGTGTATTTTGAGTACGTTTATGCTTCATCTTTTAGCTCACCCTATCTGCTTGTGTTTGACAATGATCGTGTACGCGGTACACGTGAGCAGATGATGTTGCAGGTGGAGCTAGTGAGGCCTAGATGCAGAGAGGGGATAGCTTGGGAGTTTTATCTTTATATATATTTTCTGTTATTGGAATTAAGTTGTAAACTCTTTTGAGACATTTTTGGATTATTCCACTTTTGTAATTATGGATTTAGTTTTATCTTTTGCATTTATAAAAGTTTAATTTCCCGTGTTTTTGGGAAATGAGGTATTATTAAATGCAGTGTAGTTAATTACTTTTTTTTTTTAATTCTTAATATCCTGACGGGATGTTACACTTAGGCCCAAGACTAACCTAGTCATCTTTGGCTTAACTCGAGACAAGTCAGCTAGGTCTAGGTCAAGCTAATTCAGTCGTGCTAGGTCGAAACAAATTGGCCCAAACCTAGGTAGATTTGACTTGGTCCGGATCAATATTGAACCAATTTAATTTGGACCTCATTCAAGTTGAGTTAGCCTAAGCTAGATTGAGTTGAGTCTAGCTGTTCTAGGTTGAGTTAAGTTTATGTGAGATCAAGATAGAATAGACTAGGTTGATCAAAGTTAAGTTAGAATGATGTCAAGGTGTATTGGGTTGATCCCACATTAGGTCAATTAGGTCAATCTCACGTCAAATATAATGTAATTGACAAAGTAGATTTAAATCTAATGTAATTGACAAAGTAGATTTAATATAGATTTAATCCAATTTAAACTAGATCGACAAATCAAAATTAATCTAGTTAAAATGGATATGGATTTCTATTTTATAAAATCTAGATTGGATCTAGATTAAATTTTGAAAGATTTAATCAATGATCACCCCTAGGATCAAATAATGTAGAGTAATTGAGCTTGTATTTGGATCTTGAATAGATTAAGATTATGGTAGCATAACTAAGATTTTAATTTGACTCAGTCAACCTAGAGAAAACGTAAGCTAGTTCTAGCCAGGGAAGAGCCCCATGCACGAAACATTTTGAACACATTCAAATGTAAAAAACATGAATGAACAAGTAATACTTTGTCCACTCCATACACCTAATCTTTACCTTGTGTTTGGATGGAACATTTCAACAATGCTTAGAAAATGAAATGCTTTGCATTTGAATTGTTTGAAATCAAATTCCATTCATTTTTTAAATAATTTGTTTGGATAAGGAAATTAAAATACCTTACATTTCAATTTCTTGTTTGGAAAAAAAATTGAATTTATTGTGAGATAAAATTTAATTTTAACAATATTTATTTTAGGCTTAATTATGTTTTGAGTTCATGATAAATTTGGAAACCCGACGATCAAGAAGGATCCGACGACACGGAAAGGTCCGACAACCCGGACGCGCCCGACGACCTAGAAGAGTCGACGACCTAGAAGGGCCGACGACCTAGATGGGTCTGACGACTCGGACGGGCCTTCCAAACCGTTGGGTTCGTCGGGCTCGTCGGGTTTGTCTAGATAGTTTGACCCGTCCGAGTCGTCGGGTCCATCTATGTCATTGGGACCGTCCATGTCGTTGGGTCCGTCTGGATCGTCGGGCTTGACGATTTGGAAGGGTCCATCCAGGTTGTCGGGCCCGTCCAGGTTGTTGGACCCATCCAGGTTGTCGTGCTTGTTTGGGTCGTCGGGCCCAAAGGTTTGGAAGGGCCCGTTCAGGTTGTCGGGCAGTCTGTGTCGTAGGGCCCGTATGGATCGTCAGGCTCATCTGGGTCGTCGGGCCCATCTGGATTGTCGGGCCCGTTTGGGTCGTCGGACCCGTCTGAATTGTCGGGCCCGTTAGATCATTGATCTTGTCCAGATAGTCTGCCCCCATCTGAGTCGTCGGGCCATTCTGGGTCGTCGGACCCGTTTTGGTCGTAAGGCTCGTTCGGGTCGTCGGGTCCGTCCGGGTCGACAGGTCCGTCCGGGTTGACGGGCCCGTCTAGGTCGACGGACAGGCCCGTCTAGATCATCGAGCCCATTCAGGTCGTCGGGCCCGTCTGGATCGTTGAGCCCATTCAGGTCGTTGGACCTGTTTGGGTCGTCGGACCCGTCTGGGTCGTCGAACCTATCTGGATTGTTGAGCCCATTCGGGTCGTCGAACCCGTCTGAATTGTCGGGTCCGTTTGTGTCATCGGACCTACCAAAGAGTCTAGAATGTGAGGTTGAGTGAGAAGAATTTCAAATTCCACCTATTTTGAGGGTATTTGAATTTCTACTAATTTAACCAATTTAAATTCCTCAAAAAAATGCTTGTATTTTGAAATGCTTTTTAATTTTTGTATCCAAACAAAGCATTTCATTACAAAGCAATCTAAATTCTTCAAAAAAATGAATTACTTCATTAAAATACTCTATCCAAACACACTCTTAGGAAATTCATGAATTTCCCTCCTTTCTCTTGTCTCCATAGCCGGCCAAATAGGACTCTCCACCATTAATAAAAAGTCTATTTTAAATAAGTACAGGTATCATGAACAACTATATATCAACTTGTTAGTAGGTCTCTTTAGAACAACCCCACAACCAAATCTCCTCCGATACAAGAACTAGAAGAATCTCTATCAACTAGTTGTTAACCAATTCCTGGACATTTCATCACCCCTAATAAAGATTTTGTTAATATCCACCAAGAAGAATAAAACAAGCACACATAAAAGAAAATTTAGGTATCAATGACTTTAGGTACTCTTTAACATTTAACATTTCAGTACTCTTTATAATTCTCAATGACTTTAGGTATCAAAAAATTTACTATACATGAAACATAACTCAATACTCCACACGAAAGTAGGTTATACTCTACCAAAAACCCCTTTAGAAACTCCACTCTTTCTTTCAAGAAAAACATGTTATACACTATAATTGAAGAGCCCTGTTCCATAACTACTTACTATATACGTGAGACTAATTTCTCTGTAACATGGCAATTACATAGTTATATTCCCTTGTCGATGCAGGAGTTTTAACTGCACACTCACCAATTTTATTTATTTATGTATTTATAAATAAAAAAAATGTAGAGGCATAATTGAAGTGTAAATAAGAAGGTACGATGCGACTTATTGAGCATTATGTTTGGCGTCATCAGGATGAAATGAATGTCCCCGGTTAGGAAGAGGAACCAAATTTGGGTGGTTGACATAATGACGAATCACGGACATCCTGAGGAGAGGTCACAATCACACATTATACATCCGTCCCTCGTAATCCAATTCCACAACCCCCGGCATAGCACAGATTGAAGTAAAAAGAAGGGGGACCAGTCCTTCTGCTTCCTTCTTTCCACTCCCCCCTCCAAAACATTATGTCTACAGTTGAAAAAGATCTGCTTTGCTTCAATATTGCAATATATGCAATGACTTTTAGCCACTGCTATGACCTGATTCTTGTACAGTTCCATTAATGAATGCACACAAACGGGAAAACGACTTAAAGTATATCATCACCTCATCATGCAACAATGCCCAAAACCACAAAAACAAAGCTAAAAGACCCTCGCTACTAGCCTATTTTCCTTTCTATCAAAAAATTCGTAAGCATCACATTGGAAAGACCCATCACGTGCACAAGGTGTTGTCCGCAGATACGTATCTAAAATCTGTATATACAGGTGAAAAGAATGAAGTTGTGGGGCAAGACAGAGGATTGTTGTTATGATCATGATGATGATCAGACACAGATGACAGAGGAAACGGAAAGAGGGTAGAGGAAGGTGTTGGCATATTGGAATGAAATGGTGGCACCGTTGATCAAGGGTCTGCCATCATTGACGAGGCAATCGTTGTAACGGAGGCGCTTAAAGACCTTGGGGTTGATGAGGCGTGCAGAGCTGAACCAGCCGCACCTCAGGTGAATGCCAGAGATGTCGCATCCACTCACGCACATGTTCATGATCTCCACCGTGTACGTGGGAATGCCACTTGGGAGTGGGGCCGTGGGGCCCTGGTTTATCACTATATCAGACTTGCTGCATTTCTCACCCCATATTCGGTCCGGTTCCATCTTTCCATTCCCTGCACCAAAACCCGAATCTTTTCTTTTCAGAACCAAATCAAATTCCCTCTATCAAATTAATCAAACAGTTGCAAATATTATTTTTATTATTTGCCAAACAAAATGACAGTCTTCTGTGTTACATGGTACTCCAGAGATTTACATCAAGACCACCAAATGACATCTGCGCAGGAAGCCACTCCGCGACAAAATACTGTTATTATTCTGGTTTATAAAAATATGATCATTCCAAACCAATACCCAAAAGCTAAAAAGCAACTTTCAAGTTCAACTCGGGCGAAAAGCCAATTATTCGAAAGGCTAGAGCTATAGCTAGCCCGGAATTATTTCAACCCTAGTGGAATTTAAAAAAGAAAAAGGTCAAAGAAAAATTCCAAACTTTTTTACTTGTTTAAATTAAAGGGAAATACAATGATAAAAAAAAATATGTTAAAAACCATTAATCCTTGTCTTTTCTACATTTCCTCTTCAACCAAATAAAAAAACACATTAGGCATTGATAAAAGAAAATCCTCTGGTGCTCAAAATAGAAGTGCAGCTGTAATTAAATGGGTGAATTCTGTAGTTATATGGGCTTTTGATGATTAGATCACACAATCTTTTAGCAGCCATTTCGTTTTCAGCGAAAACATACAAAGAAATAACGCCTAGGCATGTATCTAAAGAAAACAAGACAAAAAGGCAACATCAAAAGAAGAAGACAAACTCGTTCTTCTCCCATGAAAAGAAACATCTAAACCAGTCATAACATGATTTAAAAAAAAAAAGAAAAAGAAAACACTTACCGCCAGTAAGAAGTTTGCGATGCGAGCTATGGAGCTTCTTGTTCCCTTCCTCTACACGACGCGATGATAAGGAGACAATGGTTCCCGAAAGAGTCGTCCCACCAGCCAAACCTACAAACGCGATTAAAAACGGCAGTTTAAGAAACTATGAACAAGAATAATCCACATAACAATATTGAGATTGGGAGTGAAAACACGCACCTGTTGAAACGGCAAGGGGTGTGAGGGAGAACAAGGAGACGGTTAGCAAAACGACGACGATTCGTTGAACCGAATGCTGTTCCATGAAACAACGAGCACGGCGAGGCGTTCGGAAGTTGGAAGTGAATTCTGAGTAGTCACGGCATGGAAGAGGAAAAGAGAATAAGCTTCTTTTTTTTTTTTACAGAGAAATCACAGATCTGCAGAAGAGAAGAGCAGAAAGGGAAGGGTCATATGTACACATCACATCATGTGAAGAAAGGAGTCAACGAAGCAGGAATAGCCGTCGATTCTGGAAAAGACGAGAGAGAGAGAGAGAGAGAAAGTCAGTGTCACGGGACTACTACTAGAACTACGAAGAGAGTGTGAAACCTAAAAAGAGAAAAACAAGCATTGGGTGTTTCCTTTTCTTATTATCTTGAATTGGATGAAATAATCCAGCTAGCTAGTATGAGAAGGATAAAGTAGCTAGCTGCAACACACGCACACGGTTAGTTGGTTTAGAAATGGCGATGAGATTGGGGCAAAAGGACATTGATTGGTCCATGCAATTCTGTTCTTCTCTGGTATCTGTGTCGGTTACGTTTTAAGGGAAAGAAGAGTGATAAACAGAGAGAGAGAGAGGAACCGTGGTGCGTGGTGGAGAGGAGAAGGCGGAGAGGTGGAAAAAGGGAAAGAGGTGGGGTGGGGGTAGGGTTTGAAGCGACCAAGGTGGCAGAGAGGATCAGAAGTGACAAACTGCGACGCGTAAAGAAGAATCGTCAAAAAAAGGTGAAGCGCATTAATGAGATAACACTGTCATCCCATTAGGTCTTTCCCTATATATGCCAGACTCACACCTCACACCTCACACCTCACACACCACCCAAACAAGAGAGAGAGGGAGAGTACTTACTACACATACTGTTACAGTGCTGCTACTGGGTAGGTTTTGGTCGCTTTTCTTTTTTGTTGGTGTTGCAAATGGAAGCGTCGATGCGGGGACGGTGGGGATTTCCTTTTTCTCTGTCGGGGGGTTTTGCTTATTATTCACACCCGCACCAAGGCGTGGTTATGTATACGCTCTACATCTCACTGTGTCTCTTTTTATATTAAAATAAACAATAGGGTCCTTTTACAATCATTTTGTGATTTGTTTCCATTTGGTTTGAATTTAATCAACCATGGTTAGGGGATAGAGTCATCGCACGTGGGGCTGTTAACCCTGCCCATGGGATATGATTAACATGCTTCTTATTCTCCTCCTTAATCATTCCTTCACCTCATTTCATCCATCTCATCTCAGGTGTTTCTTCCATCCCATCCACCAACTATACCATGTAGAAAATCCTGTATTTTCACCCTTTCACCTTAAGTAAAATATTAAGCTTGAATAAAAAATAATAATTTACATCTTTGGATTGATGTGTAGTAGTGATGGGTGTTTATGAAGAGCAGAATACATTTTAAGGTACAGCGAGACAAATCTCGCTGCCGTGGAACGTCCATTCATTCTGTTTTGGGAATCACGTCACCTTGCTAAGTTATATTCCTTCTTGTTGAGGAAAAACAATGATGTATATGTGTTCCTATTCTATTTCTAATTCATTTGCTATATGGTTCTCTTTTGGAAAATGTAGAATTGAAGGTGAAAAAGAAATATGTATTTGTGAAGAGTTACTTTATGGTGAGAGAAAAGAAAGAAGTAGAATATTGGTGGAAATTTGAGAGGAGAGTGGTCCAACCAGAAATGAGGTTGATTATCCGAATTCTAGTCAATCCAAGAGTCCTGTTTTTTTACGTACGCAAGCGGACACATTCTGTTTGTGTGCACGTACATGCATAAATGGTATACGGGGTGGGGATCGTGATCGCAAGGACTGGACCACATTCTCACTAATTCCTTCCCAACATTATATTTTCTTAATGTACTTTTTATTACTTCAATTATAGATCCTAGTGTGCCAAATTCTTTATGAAGGTAGGGACGTCTATGTCCATGACTCTACCAGTACATAACTTTTAAACAACTTATAACCTATGTAACCATGATTATATGTATCTTGAATTAATGCATTATCTTGCATTAATACAATATAATACAAGGAGGATATGTATTCACTTTTAGATTGCTGATTCATTCATTTTGTTTTGTCTTTATTTAATGTAATTCACAATTACATTACACCGTCCTTTTTTGTTCTTGAGCTTCATTTGGTATTCTATAAGCATAATAAAATGGCAATAGAGTCACTTCAATCTTTTTTTTCACAAAATGTCAATTGATACAGGAAGATGGGTATTACCTTCTAGATCGAGAAGTTTGATGTGAAGAACACTTTCAACCCATGAAATATAAATATGGGGGCTTTACACAAGGTGGCATGTTTCTAAATTGTTCCAAACTATTGTGAAACTTGCAAGAATTAATGAAGCAGTGCTCGAAAAATAACAAAGATAATGTGAAAGCAAAACTTAGATCAATTTTTATATAAACAACAGTAGGTTATGAAAAAAACTATTAAACAACAAACAATAATAATGAGATCAATCGCACAAAAAAGAAGGGAGGGAAATCTTCAATATGGAAAAGCTTATAGGATTTATTCAGCAGGGTCCAACAAATTAGTTATCGACCTGACAAAATGATAAACGGTGCAATAATGGTACACAATAAAACAATTTATTCATATGTTATATGTTGATTCAATGTTGGTGAGAATTAGTGTGAATTAGTGCAAGTAATTGGCATTCCATCAAACAAAAGGTTTTCTTAAATTGAAGAATTTGAGACCATTGATTTGTGGAAATATTTTCTTGATGTTTTTAGACAAGAACCTTAGTTAAATTTCTGAACAATTTTTTTGGAAGAAGAGGAGATAAGGATGATGTAATACTAAAAGGGATAGAAATATATTTTTATTTTTTTGTTTTTGTTTTGAGCTTAATAGGAATAAGCTAAGTTATCTCTAGTTTTTAGTCGTGGTCTTAGTTTCTATGTTTTGTTTGGATATAGGATTATGAAAGGGAAGTATTTGACTAATCCCTTCACACCACACTCAATGGAGAACTTACATACTCTTTTTGATAATATGGTTCATAATATAAATGAATTTGGAGAATTATTTCGTAAGGTGGGCATATCATAAGTTGTTTTTCTATTCCTTCATTTAGCTTTTCCTTATTGGTGATTGAAGGCTTGTCATCATCTTTTATCCCTTTTGTCACTTTTTAGCTTATAATTGGTGGTACTTTTATGTAATTCTAAGTTCGTGGTATAAAATGTTTTTTTTTAAGGTTTCTTATCTTGTGGTTTAAGTCACAAGTAGTGATTCTCCATACAAGTTTATCTCCTTACTTGAATAACACAAGGTTCTTTCCAATTCGTAGCATTCTTATTCTTATATTGTGAGTTAGGTCCAAGTGGAAAATACTATCTTGTTTATCTCCTGGATTTTGAGTGGGGCAAGGTATTATATCATTCCTACTATTTTTTTATAGTCTTTAATTTTCGTAGCTTTTGCAACATAATTATTCATGATTTTCTTTTAAGGTATATTCTAAAGGAAAATCTTGAGGTAGTCAATTTGCAATTAAGCTAAACTTCTTACAGAGCTAAATACATCTTACAAAGACTCTAATTCCAAGCACTCTAAGCACTAATTTCAGGAATACTCATCATCTTTCTGTCTAGTTTCTTACTTGGATTATGGCTTAGGTGACTAATTACCTTGATTATCCTTTGGTTAATCCATTTGCTTAATCATACTTTAATTACGATCTTAAACTTATCAACTTAGTCAACGCTTTCAAGCTACCAAGTACATCTTAACACTAGTGACCAAATGTTCTCAGGACACGAGTGACTGATATGTCTTTAAAAATACATTGAACAAATTTTATCATTAAAAAGATAATTAACTTTTAATTATATGCACAATGCTCCAATTTAAAACACTATCTTATATTATAAGATACTATATTCATTTTTAACTTTACAGTATTAGTGTTATTAACTTCATTGATTTTTGTGCACAACATAAGTATATGTTATAGAAAAAGTTATCTAGTAAAAACTATTCATATTATATATTTTTATTTTTTAATTTATTTTTAAAACAATTGAGAAAAAAATCACCTAGGTAAATTTAAATGTATTATTGTTAAGGAACCTTATTAAAGATGATAAGTGAGGTGAACTTCGTGTCATTTTTTTATTTGGTAAGTTATCATTGTTGCCGGAAAGAAAGTATCATTACATTTTACAATTATTATCACTTGATTACATTACATTATGGCGCAATGTTCATCTGCGTTCTTTCTTTATGTATTGAACTTACAATAGGATGAAAACAAAATGGTGCCTTCAATCATCACGGTCACGGCTATTAATCTCAATACCATAAATTGCATATATAACTTCGATCTCCCACTCGATATTTGATTCAAATTAATTTGGTTTGATTTTCAATTTGGATCAATTCATTTCATTTTGAATTTTAACTCAGATCAAATCAATTCAACTTCCGGTCTATTTTTGATTGACCCTTCGTATAAGTTAACTTAAGTGAATCTTCACCTTGGATTAATTTAACTGAAACTTTAATTTAAACTGATTCGACTTGATCTATGTAAGTTAAGTGAAATGAAATTTTAATTTTTTTATACTTTTGAAGGTATTTGAAATTCTTTTATTTATTCGTTTGAAATATTTTATAATTTTTTAAAATTTAATGTTTATCTAACTACTTTATCTAAACAAGTAAATTTAATATAAAATTTTTAAAACTTTAAAATAAATTAATTGCCTTTCTAAATTACATTGTCCAAACACATGATTGGACTTAACCAATTCAATTCAAACATGTTAGAAAAGCACCATCACAAGTTAGAATGACAAGTAAAATTATTCACAGGAACATAACGCAAATTATGCCATGTTGAGAATTACTTGTATATTCATTCTGCTATAATTAACAATTTCTATATTTGATGCTTCAAATGTGTGGACACTTGGATGGAATAATATGTAAGATTTTTATTCAGTCAAGTCAAGGCACCTTTGCATTTTGTTTTTTTATTCATGTATTGTTCTGTTTGCTGTCTAAGAACCTTACATATATGTACACGACTCTTTTTACCTGTCGTTCTTTTTTTCTCTCTACTATCAATGGCTCCAGTTGTGTGTGGTGTCTAAAGCCATCTTTTTTTATTGCATACCAACGATATAAAGAGATTTAAGAATTAGGTCATGAAAAAATGTATGAAAAGTTTTCATTTATATTAATGGCTCTTGCTTAGAGTTTGGGTTGAGAGAGGGCTCCACCCGTCCAAAATTGAAAGCTAACAGACATGAAAATGACGTGCACAATGCATTGTTTCCAATTGGAGTGACATAGTGAACCTCACACAGGATGAATATGCTTTCTCAAAACAATTGATTACATTTTCAAACTAATAATGCTTCTTAATTAACCTAACCATGGTATGTTGATCTTTATTAATAATTGCATTGAGAATAATGGCTCTTATAATATCTCTTTCCCAAAAAAACAAATGATGATATATAATGTGAAATTTAAAATTTTCAATTTTCAATAAAAGAAGTCATTAGAATGAAAATTTATTTTTTAAATTCTGGAAAATTAAGTTAAAATAAATATTATAGAAATATGGGTATTTTGTATTGAATTAAAAAATTATAAAAATGTCGTAAACATAATGTAGTATAATAAAATTTATATAAACGAAAATAAGATCCTTTAGAATAAATATGGAGTAACGCTAAACCTACTAATTAATTTAATCTATGAATTTGGATATCATAAAGTTTAGACTTTAAAAATATTTGCATTGACAAGTTATATAACTTATATTATACATCATACTTTCCATACTTGGTGACTAGATTTCTACAAAGATTTTAAAATGAGTGTTATAAAAGGTGATCTTCAAACAATAATTCTTGATATATGATATTTTTTCCCTTTAAGGTATGAAATGAGATTATCTTTTTTCTTTTCCGGTATAGAGATGACAAATAAACTCGCTCCCGTGAGTATTGTCGGAATCCGTTCCCGTTTTGACGAAAAATCTCTGACTTTTTCAATTGGTATGGGGATATGTATGGGAATGTACATATCCTCACCATAATACTCGTCCCCGCCGTATTATTAAGATATTCACAATTAATTAAGTAATCATATTATATATATATATATATATATATTATACTTATTTTTTATTTCTTCTAATTAGTTGGTTTGTCATGAAACTCATTTGCATCTCCAATATATTTTTCATCTTATCATAACCTTTATGTAATTATATTAAAATGATGTATGTCAATTAAAATTTTTTTATGCCTCACATTTGAATATTTTTATTATTTTTTAATATTTTTATTTATTATATATTTTCCTTTCACATTAGAATGTTTGATATTCTCAATTTAAGGTAATATAAAAAAATTATTTACTTATTATTGATTTTTGTTTAATTTGAAGAACTATTTTGTTTTGTTAAAATATTTTTTGTTATTTTTCAACCATTGAGTATGTATGTTGATATTTGAAAAGTTTTCTTAGATCTTTAAGGTATTTTTCATCTTATTATACCCTTAATTATACATTTGATTTTCTTTGTGCGATTTCTTTTGATAGTCTCATTATTTCTAAGGCACGCATTTGTTAACTTTTTAATATTTTTATTTAGTGTTTATTTTCATCACATAGAATAATATTTCGATATATTCTATCTAATTATTTTTTATTTTCTAACTCATTATTCATCATATTGTAATTTTTTCACTTTACTTATATAAATAAATTTTATTTACTACAATATAAAAAATTAATGTAATTGCCATGAATATTTTTTTTTCACTATCCAACATATATTGAACTTCAAAAGATACAAAATCTATGTCAAAATTTTATTATTATGTTTATTATTTGTTTTTTTGTGTCATTTTGATCAAGTGATGTATTATAACGTTTATTAGTGTATAAAAAAGAAATTCATTAGAATTTAAAAAAGAAAAATTATGTTTTGACAAAGTTTTATTAACAAACTTTTGACAAAATACACATGGCAATACTTTAATGGATGAAATAGAGGTTTGATATGACTTGGAAAGAGAACAAAAATGTTTGATGTGTGTTAAAAAGCAAACTTTGTTAAAAAAAGTTTGTCAAAGATCATAGACCTTTAAAAAATTGAAGTAAACAAAAATTTAAAATATATTTTAATTTGAATATTTGTTTTCCTTTTATATTTTTTTAAAATATTTTTTAATTTTATCAACTAAGTTTCATTAATGTTTGTAGTTTGCAAATTTAATAAATGTTCTGGTTCTCATGAAATTTTATTTGGTATTCTAATCTAAAATGTAAACAATTATAATTTATTTCAAAGTATTTTCTATGGAAGAAATAATCATCCTCCTAATATTGAATATTTGATAACATTATATTTCTTTTACCGTAATTTTTTTTTCTTTTATAAAAATTAATATTGAAGTAGTTAGAAAACGGGTACGGGTATAGGTACGAGATTATACCCGTTACCCGGTGAAAATGAGGATGAAACAAAAGTTTGATATCTGTTGGGTTTGGATATGAGGATGGGGATAAATTTTTTTTACGGAAATAAATATGGGATAATGAAACCCGTCCCTGCCCCGCCCCGTTGTCATCCCTAGATATTCTAAAAATCTTAAAATTGTACACCCTGATATCCCGATAAGGATCTATATGTGAGATTCACAACATGATTACCATGTATCCTTAATATATAGGTTCTTCCGTAAAAATTAAATAATGAGTATTATAAAAAATGTTTTTTTTTGAATAAAAAAGTTTACTAAAAAAAATAACAGAGAATGGTACAAGGAAATACCAAATCTATATATAGGAAAAATCACATAATTTCTACCAACCGAAAAAGTTTACTAAATATTTATGTTTATTAATACAAAAATATTTCAGAACCTCAGTGTAAGGCTCGTTTTCCATTCTGCTCCTTTTTCTTAGGGCTGCCTTAACCATTGGGCCTTAGGGCTGGCCCAGAAAGGGAAAACAGACTTAGTCCGCCCCAAACCCTAACCTAAACTCACTTTTCGTAAAATAGAGATCCCACTTCCTAGAGCTGCTGCCGTTGCCGTTTTCTGCTAGGGTTCCAACGTTCAGAGTCACGCTTAGCTTGGTCTTTGTTCTGCTCACGTAAGTACCTTTAATCCTTACCGCCTCTGTCTTGTATAACTTTCACAGTAACAGTGGGAACCATGTAATAACTCGTTTTATCCACTGTTCCAGTTACGAGTCGGGTTCTAAAGCTGCTGTGCTCCTTAGTTCTATGCCGAAAGTCCTGTACGAACCCATTTCCAAGTAGGGAAGCTCTAGCTCACATGCATATTTCGTTTCTGTTATGTTATGAACTGTCGTTTTGAAGTTATTGGGGCTGGTATGATGTGGTGATGAGCTGTGAATGTGTTAATATATGTGGGATGGGCTGGCATGGATCACTGTTGCAGGAAAACAGTGGCGAGACCTGCTAATCTCACCCAAGCGAGCCAGTCTCGCCTAGGTGAGACAAACAGGGACTCGCCCAAACCCTTTTACGCGAGAGGTCGCCCAGGCGACTCGATCTTCTTTTTGAGCGAGCGAGCATCTCGCTCAGGCGAGAGGGGTCTCGCCTAAGCGAGATCCCGCATTGCTTTCTTGGTGTTTTGAGCCTTCGCCTAGGCGAAGGGGACTCGTCTGAGTGAGAATGTCTCGCATGAGCGAGACCCTTCAGCCTGAGCGAGGGGTTGGGCGAGACAGTGTTGTGTTTTGGTTGTGTGTTTACTCTCGGATGATTGGAATTGTTTGGGTATGATTGCTATGATGAGATACATGTACATATGTATGGATATATGCTTAATGGAGTGCTATGTAT
>Ga0214545_1007589_pt1 | contig 17990 bp, 16 predicted proteins | sample CNSS4metaG_FD_160064 | JGI IMG/M metagenome (GOLD analysis project Ga0214545, IMG submission 160064) | Root nodule microbial communities from cowpea collected in UCLA plant growth center, Los Angeles, California, USA - CNSS4 | ecosystem: Host-associated > Plants > Roots > Nodule | place: USA...
TTTTATTTATATTTATATATATATATATATATATATATATATATATATATATATATATATATATATATATTCTCGTAGCCGATTTTTTTTTTTTATATATTTTTGAAATCTGATGTTTGATTTGATTGTTGCTGATTTTCTGATTCTGATGGGAATAGGTTGTGATCGATTGCTATTGTCTAATCTGACTGTACATGTGTTTGTTTGTGAAAGTGAAGTGTGTGAGGAATGCTAATAGTGAGATTTGATAATATTGCATGAATCAAATCTAATCTTGGATTGAGTGTTGGAGAATTGAGATTATCTAACAATCAGTTGTGACCTCCCACCCATGATCTTATTTTTTATGTGTATGTATCCATAAGGATTTAAATTGAAATTTGGATTTTCTCTGGTTTGCTGTTAAGAGGAGAGGTTTGATTCAATAAATCGTAACTATTTATTACAATCTTTCTTTACAATAAACACTAACTATAACTACGCAAGAATGATAGGGAACAAGTGAATCTGCTTTAGTAGGTTAGTGGGTTTGTAATACATTGAGTTTCATTTGGTTTTGGTTTTCTTTTTTTTGTTGGTTTTTACTCGCAGCATAAGTAATAGACATAATAAATTATTAGGATTTGTTAAGTGGTTCCTCTTCTGTTAAAAAGTACATATGAGAGGATCCAAGTCCTTTAAATTGTGTTTGTCAGAGACTCCTCGCTACCCGACATTATTTGTAAGTTAGAAAAACCAATGCAGCTGAGATTTCGTATACTTTGAAGTGCATAAGGTTATAAGAAATGAGTATTTTTGAGGTCCCTATACCTTCATGAAGATTACCATTGAGCAAAAAGGGTACTCAATTTATCAATGTTTCAAATCAATGATGGATTATATTTTATGGCTAAATCCTTTGTCAAGCTATTGTTATCATATATTGTTCCTTAAAGTGGAGTAAGACTTTAATTTCGCATAAAGATCGGCTCTTACTACTACATTGGTGCTTGTGTAAACCAGGTGCTTTTATCTAACTGAGTTGAAGCCCTTGTCCTTTTGATACATATCTCATTATTCTTGTCAAGAGGAATATTGCATGATACAATCCTTTTGATTGATATTGCGTTGGTATTGTTTGGTAGACGAGGCCAATCATTTTTAATAAACTTTCGTCCATAATCATAATTTTCTTTCATTTTATTTGACTATTTACATTGTTGTAGGGGCCTGAGATTCGAACCGGGTTTCTCAAGGATGGTAAGCCTGTCCAACTGAAACAAGGTAATGAAATAACAATTTCCACTGACTATGACATAAAGGGTGATGAAAAAATGATTTGTATGAGCTACAAAAAGTTGGCTGAGGATGTGAAGCCCGGAATGGTGATACTGTGTGCGGATGGCACCATATCATTTACAGTTTTATCGTGTGACAAAAAATTGGGTTTGGTTAAATGCCGGTGTGAGAACTCTGCCACTCTTGGTGAGAGGAAGAATGTTAATTTGCCTGGAGTGATAGTGGATCTCCCAACTTTGACAGAGAAAGACAAGGAAGATATCTTGGCCTGGGGAATTCCCAATAAAATCGACATGATTGCTCTTTCTTTTGTTCGAAAAGGTTCTGACCTTGTGGAAGTCAGGAAAGTTCTTGGAAAACATGCTAAGAACATTATGCTCATGTCTAAGGTATGTTGTGTTGTGTTCTCTTTTATGGAAAAGGAAAGTGATTCAAGATATGAATAAAAAGAAATGTTAATTATTCTGAATTAGTTGTAATATCCTTGAGATGCCTTTTACATTCCTGCTAATGTATGATATAGGATATCATCTGTCAAATTTGTTGTGTTCTTTAAAGAAACTAAACTACCTTATGAATTTCTAACTACTTGCTATCTCTATTATAATGTTACATTTAAAAGGAATGCTAACAACACTTTATCTAATTCATTCTTTTTCAGCATGCCACTATTGAATGAAATCAATGTGGGTCCTAGTAAATGATGCGCTGTCACTTCTTATTTAATGGGTCCACACTCCTTTATTTAAAGGGTCTCACGTCGATTTCTCTCAATTATATAATAAAGAATATTTTTTATGATAGTGTGTTGCTATCATTTCTCTGTATTTACTTGTTCCTGGTCACTTACGCTGTCAATTACTTCAAATGTATATGACAGGTTGAAAACCAAGAAGGGGTTGCGAACTTTGATGAAATCCTTGCAAATTCAGATGCATTTATGGTGGCTCGTGGCGACCTTGGAATGGAAATTCCAATAGAGAAGATATTTCTCGCACAGAAAGTGATGATTTATAAGTGCAATATTCAAGGAAAACCTGTTGTTACTGCAACCCAGATGTTGGAGTCAATGATCAAATCTCCCAGGCCAACCCGGGCTGAAGCTACTGATGTTGCCAACGCAGTTCTGGATGGCACAGACTGTGTGATGCTTAGTGGTGAAACAGCTGCTGGAGCTTATCCAGAACTTGCTGTTCGAACTATGGCTAAAATATGCATTGAAGCAGAGAGCACCCTTGATTATGGAGATGTGTTTAAAAGGATTATGGAACACTCACCAGTACCCATGAGCCCATTGGAGAGTTTAGCTTCTTCTGCTGTTAGAACAGCCAACTCGGCTAAAGCGGTTCTTATATTGGTTTTAACTAGAGGAGGGAGTACTGCAAAATTGGTGGCTAAATACAGGCCAGGCATGCCAATTCTTTCTGTAGTTGTTCCTGAGCTCAAGACTGATACCTTTGACTGGGAATGCAGTGACGAGGCCCCTGCGAGACACAGCCTCATATTCCGTGGATTGGTTCCAGTATTGAGTGCAGCTTCTGCTAGAGCTTCTCATGCTGAAACAACTGAAGAAGCCATAGAATTTGCCATGCAACATGCCAAGTCCAAGGGTCTCTGCCATAATGGGGATTCTATTGTGGCACTGCATCGTGTGGGCACTGCATCTATCATCAAGATCTTGACTGTGAAATGATCACCCCATTAGGAGTTCTGTTTTTTGGCGATTATTTTAGATGGTGCAAAGAGGTTTTCATCACACCATTTCGAATCTACATTGGTTGCAAACTTACGTAAAAGCAATTTATTAGGACGGGTTCCCTGCTTTTCTCATACCATATATGAAGTTTTCTTTGTGGCGAGTAGCCACCTGTTTTCTTTTATTAAGATTTTGTACGAGGCTTTTGGTGAACCAAAAAACTAACCGCCTTCTGGATTTTGAATTTTTGCTGTTTGATTGACAAGTGTATGCCTTTTCTTTGTTTCATTGGCTAACTGGGTTCTCATCCTTCGTAAATCCAGCGGGATAGGTATATTCTATTACGATGGGTTGGAAAGTGAACTTGTTTATCTAAAAAATAAAATAAAAATAGAACTTATATAAGCAAAAGAGGTAGAAGAACTATACAGGACGGGGAATGATGAGAACTGTTTCACCCTTTCTCCATTCACACTACGAAATTGAGTTTATTTTTTTGTTTTAATATTTTTCTCTGTCTATTTACCAGTTTTTGCTGGTGCCCCATATCTGTTGGTGAATCTGATTGATTATTTTTAGTTTCATCCCCTAGGTTTTTAAGAAAAGTTTGAGGTTATTTAGATTCTAGAAGTTAAAAGATATCTTGAACATGTTTAATTATAAACCAAAATATAAATTCTGAAATTATGCAAAATAAAAATGGATATTTTTAAATTCAATTTTCAGAAATAATTTCTCAAAAGTTTGTTGCAGATACAAGTTTGGGAAATCTACTTTTATGCTTTCTAATTGTTACCCTCTATGTATTTTCTCTGAATGTGAATATTGCATGACTTGTTTGAATTGTGTTTATCAATGAATGTGGTGTATAATTGGTTGAAAGTGCATTTAAATTATCTTTCGGAAACTTATGTTTGGTCTTTCAACTAAATATATATTTCGCAATTAATCCTACTTTCTATAATTTCAGTATTTATTTTAATGAAGCTTGTTCCTTTTATTGTGCTGCAGTTTTCTAACTTTACACTTTAGATATTCCGTGTATGAATCTATGAGAAATCTCAACATTATCTAGATACTAACTCAAATAAAATATACACTCTCGTATGTTAATTTTGTTTTGAATTTTTTTTTAAAAAAATATTTATAAATTTTGTTATAAAAAAAAATTGCAGAAAATTATTGTTAATTTTTTATAAAATATTTTGTATAAAACACTTTTCACAACAAATTTTGTAGGAAATACCTATAAATTTTATAATTTTGTAGGAAATAACTACCCATGAAGAAATTATCCGCTAATAAAGATTTTTAGAAAAAATAGAAGAAAGAAGTCATTTTTTGCAAATATTTTTAATAAATTTACAAGCAAAGTCCCATATAATATAAGAATTTTTAGTAGTGATATAACTACTTACAATCTTTTCTTTACAAATTAATTTTTGTAGATTGTATAAGATGAAAGTACACTTTTCAATATGAGACTCAGGAACATGCTAATAATAAAAATGTAAAAAGCCTAAAAGGTCATTTTTTTGTGTGTTTATAATTGAGAGCTCAGCGAAGGAAAAAAGAAGAGCACAACATTAGTATAAAAGTTATTTTTTATGATGACTTATTATGTCGGTTCAAATCCACCCACCATAATAGGTGGCACAATAAAAAGTATTGTAAATATGAAAGGACATTCTATATCAATTATCACTAAAATATGCATAGAAAGTAGGCACGGTGGCAAATTTGTAATAATGTAGAAAATTTTCTGTGTCGATTGTACCGAGAACTAACATGGCAAATTAGTACTTAGAAGATTTTCTATGTCGGTTGTATCTAGAACCGTCATATAAAGTGGACGCATATATTATTTTAAATTTAAAAAACTTATACTATGTTTGTTTTTCATTATAACTGGCATATGATGTTTAATTTTCTTCTTCCTTATTCTCCCAATCGTTGTACTTCACCATTTTCCACCCTCTTTAAGGACCCTTGAAGCACCTTCTCCAGTTGCATCTCGCTATCGCTTTGCCCTTCAATGGTGGCTCTCGTTCTCGTCTCCTCGAGGTCTCATTCTCCTCTCTTCGAGCACTTGCTTTATTCTTGTGGCTCCTATCACATTCGATCTGGTGGTGTCGTCGTCGTCCCTCTCTTGGTCTCTCTCACTATTGCAGGTCACCCTCCTAACTCTCTCACTCCCGCCTTTTAAGGTTTTGTAGTACCTGTCTCACATGTTCCTATCTCGCACATTTAAGCAACTCCTATCTCCAGGTGATGGCAAACTGCCAAGGGTCCAATCCCAAGAAGAATGGCCAAGCATATTCAAGAAGAACTAGGTTCATCTATGTAAGATAAAGCAAAGCTCTTATTTTCTTGGGCCATCATGGAGCCTTTTTAGTAACGTAGGAATATGTTGACCTTGTATCAAGTAGTATAGGCTTTTCTTTTTAGGCCTTGTATCATGGGCTAAGTAGTGCAAGGTTTTTGATCAACTTGGGTCAACAAAAGTCAACACTTATTGTTAATCCAATTTCCACCTAGCTTAAGCTAACCATGGGAGGTTAAGGTTTTTAACCTAGCTTGGTTGCCAAGGTGGAGGACGTCCCACTAAAAAAGTGATAGCCATTTGGCAAGCTCTTAATGGAGAGGATTTTTCGTAGGTAGTGGTCATGTGTCATGTTCCTAATGGAGAAGCTTTTTCCAAAGTGTAGCCATATGTCACTCTAGGAGTGAAGAGGATTCCAACAAGTTCGTGGCCACATGTCCTCCTCTCAATAGAGAGGATTTCTAGACTTGTACCCTTGTACCTTTGGGGGCGAAGATGATAGTTTTAGGGCTTTGTGTCTACAAATTTTTGGAGACACCTTAGCCTATAAATAGAGGTGTCTCCCCCTTGTATTTTCACTTTGAGATTTGTAATGTTATACTGCCAAAATATTTTGTGTCATCATACTTGTCTCTAAGTTAAGGCTAGACTATCTCATGTGGTCTCCTCTAGCCATCCTTCTTTAAAGTTGGCCCAACCTGTCAAGGTAACCATCAAACACCTTCACCTCACCATTTAAACCACCAAACCCAAAGCGTATATTCACGCCCAACCTTATTGCTTCCGCACTACTCCATGTCATAGCCTTACTTTCATGCTTTAGCCAAACATAACTTGAGGAAGAGTCTATCATTTGGTATCAAGAGCTTTGGTTCTAAAAGAGCTAAATTTCTTGGTGCTTACCTATCTTATTGCTTTTATTTGTGTTCCATGTTTTGTTCTTTGTTGTCACATTTTCACATCAATATATATGTTGTTTCATGGTTCTAGTTTTTTGTTCTTTCCTTGGAACCATTCGACTTTTTCTTTAAGTTTTCCATATCTATATGTGTTTGTGTGCTTTTGCTTTTCTTGAGCCATTCTTCATCTTTCCATTCGATCATATATGTTTGTTGGGTCATTTTATTTTTTAAATTCATCCATATTGTCTAAATTCATGTTTAGTCCATTATATCATTTCTTCCTAGTTTAAGTTTTAGAAAAATCACAAAAATATATGCTCATTTTGGTTTTGAAAATTGCACCATATGCATCCATTTAAGTGCTTTTACTTTACATATTTCAATTCATACATGTCATTAGATCATTGGTAAGTACTTAGGGTTAAGTTTCTCTTATGTTTTGTTGAGTTTCATGCTCTATTTTTTATTCTAATAGAATTTCTTCCATTTATGTGCTTCTTGATCTTTTTGAACTTTCAAACTGTTTTGGGTGTGTAATGGTCATAGTTTATGCTTTAGAAAAGAGATAAAAAGAGTTGTCAAAAGATTCAAAGAAAAAGGCTACAAAAAAAGTATCAAAAGAGCCAAGAAAAATGTTGAAAATCATGTGCTTAAGACCACTACCACTAACTTGTTGTGTGTGAAATTTTGTTGTAGTTTTGCTCTTTGTTTTGCATTAATTTTTAGTTTAAACAACAACTATATGTCTCGGCTTTAAGGCTAAAAGAGTGTCCATAGTGCACCACTAGCTCATTACTTGTGTAGACATGAAACACCCATTTTATATTGTAGTTATTTTTATTGTGCATCCATTCTATCGCCTTTCTTTAGGACATTCTTATTGTAAGTATTGAAATGGATAGTTTAGCCAAGAATGGGCGTTGAATTGGCTTTTTAAAACTTTGTTTACTTTTTAAAAACTTAAGACCCCTTTTCGTTGAATCAAACTAACCACGAAATCGGAAAGCAAATATTGTGGAACTGTACACTTTCAACTATTTAAAATTAACAACAACATACTAATTTGTTCATGCAATATGATTCAACAGAATAAAATATAAAATCAGTCAGTTGATATTCTGGGAAATCATGCAGAAACGTGAAATACACAAAACTCACTCAAACATCATGCTTTCTCAACCAAGATACCATTCCAATCAATATATCCAACTTAGTTATATTACCAAATGACGTGAAAACACATGCACACCTTACAAAGATTGATCTAATTGATTTTCTTGATATTTAGATGATGAACAAGATAAGGGAAAGACGACCACACAATGATTTTTATACTGGTTCACTCAATAACTAAGTTGTATCTAGTTTATTAGGACAAACTAAGCCTAATCATGCACTATATCCAAAGTTTTACACAATTCCTCCAAGATTACACTTTTGAATATACCAAAAACACCAAGATTCTTGAATTTTATAAGAATCTTATTCCCCACACTGTAAGAATCCCAGTTACAGACTTGGAATCACACTAGTAACAACACAAAAGCACAAGAACAACCAAACCTGATGGAGGATCTCCCTAGCCAACCAAACACGTGTTCTTCTAGCTTCAACTAAGCAAAAGTGCTTCAAAAATCAACCAAGTTCTTCAATCAATAGTTGCACACTGTGTAATCGAGAGGGAGAGTGTTTCCCAAATTCATATCACTATTTTTCCTACTCAAAAATCTCAATTTATATCTCATCTCTCTGGAAATCATCTTATATAGCTTGGTCATAAGTGAATTGATGAAGGCGTGACCAACCATGATACCTCCATAGAAGCACCCTCAAGAAGGATCACTAGAAGCATGTCTAGAGGGGAGTCTTCTATTCCATCACCTTTATCTTTGTTTTCCATTACTTTAGTTTGAATTCCCTAAGTTGGTTTTTAGTTGACTTATTTTGGTTGACTTGTTGACTTTGACCAAAGTTGACCTTTGACCAAGATTAGCTTAAGTTAAACCAACGTGCTAATCTTTGTTTGTCTTATTTTTGTAGGTAATTAAAGAAAGTAGAGCATGCTAGGTGGTGCATGGTGATTGGAGCATGTGAATGATGTGGAGGAGAGAGAAAAGCAAAAAACATAAAGTAAAAGCAAAAGTAAACATGTACCTTGTCTCCTTTTGCCATTTTGGATGATTCCTTTGAAAGCTACTTGGTCTCCTTCCCTTTTTGGCCTAGAATCCTCATGGAAATGCATCCACCAATCAATGCCTCTCATTTTGGCCGTGTGGCATTCCTAGCCTAGGAATTAGGGTTTGCTAGTTGATCCCTTTCATGTTTGTGTTTTTGCTAAAGGACCCCTATGGACTTCTATTTAAAGGGGGCTCTTTGTCTTGTAAAAGGGTTGATCACTTTGATGTTATAAACCTTGTGTTTCAACCACTAAATTTTCGTGAGCTTTCCTTCCATGAAGTGAAACTCACCTTTGCCTTATCTTGCTTGCAAGTGGCGACACCATTCACTCATCTCTAGGGTTTGGTTGGCTTAGATCTCCCCTATGAGTGGCATGCTTCCTCCATTGCACCACCTTCTATGCTTTCCATTTTATTTGTTTCTTCTTTCATTTTTGCTCTCTAAGTTTTGTTAAAATCGTGTGCTACTTGAACTTGAATCCAACTCTCTCCTCCCTTTTATGAGCTTGAGAAATGAACCTTCACATCTAGATAGCTTGCTATCTTAATGTCCAGTGGGAATTTTCGAAAAGCTTTCTTAAACAACTTCACCATATTCGTAAATATTAAAGGAAACAAGATAATCCTTCATCATGAATTCAACAAGTTTACTTGTCCGTACAATTTGTTGATTTCATTTGACTTAAGTGAAACAGTCGTTTGAATAACAATTCAACTTATTGAATACTTTCATATCAAAACTATATGCATAAACCATTTTAACCTGTTAAACACCTTTTTAACAGATTAAAAAGGGCACACCCAAAACAAAATGACATCTAACCTATTTCATATGGTCTACGAATATGATATAAACAACAATCTCTATGATCTTTAAGACAATTCTAGATGTAGCAGATCTCTAGCTTGATCATCTATGCATTTTCATCAATTCTTCATCAACCTCTTATGATCACATGAACTTGCTTCATCAAATCCATACACCAAGGTCACTTGTGCTAACATTATGTTTTTAGCTTTATTTTCTTGCTTTTCTTTCCTTTATTTAAGACCTTTATTTTTGCTTTTTGAGTTGAAAAATTGCTTTTGCTTTAAAACTTGTAGCTCACAAACTTTTTAGGTGTCTTAGGGAGTCTTTGATTCTCAATCCCATCTCTTAACTTGAACATCTAAACCATATTTGAATCATTTTTAGTTGTTAATGACTTAAAGGTTCTAAGTGCCTTCTAACTTTACCATTAGGTTGTATAGTTAGTTTAATTTGCTTCCTATATTTGCTTTATGTATCTAATAGCGTAGTGTATGTTCACTTGTGTATCAAACCTAATTCCATTTGAGAAGTTTGGTGCAAAAGAGTTTGACGTAAACTTTGGCTAGGAAAGGTTTGGTTATTAAGTAATCCTTTGTCATTCATGTAAGACTCAAGAAATTTAAATAATTAAATAAATAATTATTTAATAAATGTGGGTAGTGGGAATATTTATGATATTTAATACTTGGATGAATGATGTGAAAAAAGTACTAGCTCAGGTGGTTGAGAGTACTTGATTATGTTGAGGGACTTGAGTTTGAGTCTTGAGTATGCCAATTGTTTGTTAATTTAATTGTTTTATTGTTTTACGTGCATGCTTGAGACTAGAGTAGTAAGATAAAAGAAACTTTCTCTAAATCACATAGAGACCTTGACCTAGCTTTCCTAGCAACACCAGCAACACTCAATCTCCTAAGAACCCTCTTAGGAATAGTTATCACTCTACTCACACTAGAGTCCTTTTGATGAATGGTGCAGTAGTCACTCTCAAAGATGACTTTGAGTTCTTTATCACATAATGGACTTATATTAAGAAGATTGTGCTTTAATCCTTCCACAAATAGCACATCCTTGATCTCCAAGGTATTTCCTCCACCAACATCACCAATTCCAAGTATTTTTCCCTTGTTGTTATCTCTATATGTAACGAATCCTTGTTCCTTTCTTTTAAAGTTCTTAAACTTCCTTTTATCTCTAGTCATGTGCCTTGAACAACTACTGTCAAGATACCACATTGATTTCCTGGATTTTGTAGTCATCTGTAAAATAAAGAAGCATTTTCTTTAAGTCCCCAACAACTTGTTTAGGTCCTTGGGGTAAGAGAAAAAAATATTTACCTAACAACAGGCACCCAATAATACTTCCCATTTGGAACACCAAAATGTTTAATATTGCACCTATTTGAAGTATGACCCTTTTTCATGCAATAAAAACAAGTAGCCGCACATGCATTCATAGAGTAAGCAGTTCCTTTTTCTACCTAGACTCTTCAAGTTCTTTTTTTTCTTATTATAATTAGGAGCATACTTGTTTCTATTTGGATTTTTCTTAAGAGCAAGTTTTTCAGAATATTTATTTTCTAATGCATCTTCAAGATGTTTTTCCAAAATACATATATCAAACATGTACCTTTTACAGGAAGCACATTCAACAATTTCCTTTTCAATATTTTCTAAAGTTGACATTTTATTTTTTAGAATTTCTTCTTCTGAAAGAGATTTTTCAAGTTTATTTTGTAACTCTTTAAACTCAGATTTTAATTTCCTATAAGCAGTATCTAATTTACAAGATTTAACAAGCAATTGTTGAAATGCATCATAAAGATCATCATAATCATTTTCATTGCAAGTAGAACTTACCTCGCTGTCAGAGAGATCAACCATTAAGCAAACTTTTGCTTGTTCCTCATCAGAATCATTGGAGCTTGATGTGCTTGAGGCATTATCTTCCCTTGCTATGTATGCCTTTTTCTTAAAAAAAATTTGCCCTTCCTTTCTTCACTTTTCTTTGAATTTAGGCAGTCTGCCTTGACATGTCCAATTTCTCCACATCCATAGCACTTGAAGTTTGAGAATGATCCTTTATTCTCCTTCTTATTGCTCTTGAATTGATTTTTACCTTTGGCCTTCATGATTTTTGTAAATTTCTTAATCATCAGGCTTAAATTGTCTTCATCGTCAGAATCTTCTTCTTTGTGCTTTTGGCCTTTGACGACCTCACTCTTAAAGGCAATATTTTTCTTTCTTCCAATATCTTCTTCTTCATTTAATCTACCTAATTCAAGCTCGTGCTCCCTTAGCTTTCCAAATAGAGCCTCCATTGTCATCGTTGTAGGATTCTGTGACTTTGTTATAGCCATCACCTTTGGCTGCCAAGTCCTGTTCAAAGATTTAAGAATTTTTATGTTTAATTCATCAATATCAAAAATTTTACCTAGACCCGTGAGATGATTGACGATGTGTGTGAATCTTTTCTGCATATCATAGATGGTTTATCCTTGTTGCATACGAAACATTTCGTATCCTTGGATCAACAAGTTCTTGCGTGCCCTTTTTACATCTTCTGTTCCTTCATGAGTCACTCGCAAAATTTTCCACATCTCAGGTGCACTGGTGTAGACTGAAATCATGTAAAACTCATCAAGGGTCAAAGCAGATAAAATAATATTTTTAGCCTTAACATCGTATTGAGCGCATCTATTTTCATCTACAGTCCATTGTGAAAAGGGCTTTGGTTCCTGCACATCATTAACAACATTAACAGGAACAAACAAACCATTTAACACAACATCCCAAATAGCCCTATCAACAGATTCCAAAAATATTTGCATTCTAACTTTCAGAAGGGGTAATTTTCACTAGTAAAAAGAAGAGGTATCCCACACCTAGCCAGCCTAGCCGAATAATAACCATAAAACCCGTCTCTGTAACTACCAAGGATGTAAATAATAACAATCACCATACACACGGTAAAGTGAATCAAAGTATCCGGCCCAAGCCGCTAAAGAGCAACATCGACCGAACACACTAAAAGAACAACAACGGCCTAAGCCGCTAAATAGTAACCGGCATAGGCTGTTAACTCTAGGAAACTAAGCAAGGACTTGGCAAATTCAGAACATCAATGGTAAGACTCATAGGGCCCACGATGATCAAACTAAGGGGCCTGGGTTAAGGCCCAAGCCCACTTATGGCCCAAACAAGGGCCCAACCCATGACGTGGCCAAACATAATTAATAATCTATAAATATGCATGGACCCCACGAATTAAAGGTACGCATTCATTACTTTCCTAATCACGAGATTTGACTTTCTAAAAGATTTTGCTGACTTAAGCTTCAGAGTCTTTTCTGCAGGTAACCCCTCTCGGGTCCAAACCGATCACACCGAGATATCCATAGGCGACATGTATCGGCCAGAAGGAAGCCTACTAAGGAGATGGCAGACCAGAGTAAGGTAGTGCTTGTGTCTGACATATCTTATTTGTTCTCTGCAGGAACAATTGGCGCCCACCGTGGGGCACGAGATAATACCTTACAAACCAACCCGTTTTTTCCGAAGATGGTTTCTACCCGCAGTAGAGCAGGAGTTAACAAACAGGCTGAAGCAGGTCTCGCTGGACCTGCTAACATCACCCCGGATTTGGCCGCCATCCTAGATGGTCAAGCCAAGATGCAACAAGAATTGGCTGATTTGAAGAAGCGCAGTGCTGATGAGATGGAGGCACTACAACAGGAGAACTCTCGCCTAAGGCGAAAGATTGAGGCTGATCCCACTCAAAAGGGAAAGGCTAAGGAAACATCCGATGCCGTAGGGTCCCCAGCTTTCCAGGCCACTAAAGAAGAAAGTGAGTACAATCCTACGTCGCACACCTTCACCACCACCCAACAAACTCCCATCCTCTCAACCCATCATACTCACTTCCATTCCACCTTCCCAGGAAATACTACGGCTCCTACCCCCGCCGCTACTCTGCCTACCACCCACATCCCGCCCTACAACATGCCCACCACTCTACACACTACTCATATCCCACCCTATAACAACCCTCACACCCTCCCTACTACTCATATCCCCCCTCACAACTTCACGTCCACTTTTCCCACCCTCGTTCACCATCCCATCCCTCCCCACCCGCTCCCATCTGCCCAACCTAGGCGCCGTCATCCTTTTACCAATTTCATTGCCAACACTCCCCTCCCTACACAGTGGGAACCTTTCACACTGGAACGTTACACCGGTGAGACTGACCCAGACGAACACCTCAAGGTCTACATCACCCACGTCACCCTCTACACTGCCCATGATGCTGTTTTTTGCAAGGCCTTTCCTACCACCCTGAAAGGCCTTACCCTCGAATGGTTCACCACCCTCCCGCCTTACTCCATTGACTGCTTCGACACCCTCTCCCACATGTTTACCACTCACTTCGTTGGCAGCCGCCCGCACCAAACTACAACAATCTCACTTCTCGGCGTCAAACATGAACAAGACGAGACACTCCGGGCTTTCATTGATCGATTCAATAAGGCTGCCCTTCGCACACCACACCTAAACCAAGAGATGATAATTCAGTGCATGGCCCTCACTCTTAAACCCGACCCCTTCACCAACAACGTCTTCCTTCACCCACCCGCCTCCATGCATGAGTTGAAACTACTAGCTGCCGACTACGTCCGCATGGAGGAAATGCAAACTCTCCATACAAAATTCTGCAATGACTACACACCCTCTATAGCAACCCCCTCTCCACAACCTTCCCGTCTCGATCCGAGACCCCGAGAACCCAGCTTCACCAGATACGCCCCCTAAATGTCCCTAGATCCCGTCTCCTTGACGAGGCCTTACAGGCCGACCTCATCCCACCGCCAGGCAAGACGACCACTTCTCCCAACACGGACATGACTAAATACTGCCGCTACCACTGAAACCACAGCCACACAACAGAGGAATGTAAAACACTCCAGGATAAAATTGAAGAATTGGTACGTGCTGGCCATTTCTGCCGCTTTGTCCGTAGAGACGACCACCCTCCCCAATCCAATCACCCTCCTCGTTCTGACCATCGACGTCCTCCCCGCGACTCTCGCCACGAAAAACGCCCAAGCCAACCCGCAAACCATGACCCCCAACCGGCTCGCACCGACGTCACCCCTACCGACCCTCCCCTACGCAACACTATTAACACCATCTCTGGTGGTTTCGCTAGTGGAGGATCCACCTCATCCGCTAGGAAGTGACACCTCCGCCATATCTAATCTATCAACCACATCACCCATTCTCATCACAGACGTCGCATGCCCCCCATAACCTTCACGGACGACGATTTTCATGGCCTTGATCACCAGCAAGATGACCCTATGGTCATCACCGTCGAGATAGAAAACTACGCCATCAAGAAAGTCCTCATCGACCAAGGCAGTTCCGTCGACATCCTCTATTGGGCCACATACCAGAAACTCCAACTCCCTAACACCACCATGGTCCCATACGATGAGTTGATATATGGATTCTCTGGAGAAAAGGTTTCCATACCGTTTTTCGCGATGGCGCCCAAACAAAGACAATTCCTATCCGATTCCTTGTCGTCGACGCGCCCACGTCTTATAATGTCCTCCTCGGTCGACCTTCACTCAACACTCTTGGCGCTGTCATCTCCACACCTCATCTGGCCATGAAATTCCCATCCCCATCTGGCGACATCCTCACCAATCATGGCGATCAACGCCTCGCACGCGAATGCTACATTACCAGCCTACGTCCACAGCTTCCCATCCTTCAAACCAATTATATTGAGCGACCACCCGGTTCTGAAATAGCCTTATATGGTGATGATCTAGACCCTAGAGTGGGTCGGGATGTCCGCCTCGAACTGGTAGAGGAAACCATCCCTTTGGAACTCCCTAATGGCTGCACCATCAAACTCGACACTAGGTTACAACCTGAGCAACGCGACATCCTCACACCCACCCTTATCAGCAACACGAACCTCTTTGCTTGGTCAGCTGCTAACTTACCCGGAGTTGACCCTCATGTTGCATCCCACAAGTTGTCCATTTACAAGGAGGCCCGATATGTCTCCCAGAAAAAATGCAAGCATCGTGAAGAACGACACTTAGCGGCCAAAGTCGAGGCCGACAAGTTGTTCAACGCAGGGTTTATAGAAGAAGCCCACTACACCACTTGGCTCTTTAACATCGTTCTGGTCAAGAAAGCCAATGGCAAGTGGCGGATGTGTGTTGATTACACGAATCTTAACAAAGCCTGTCCTAAGGATGCCTATCCCTTACCCAACATTGACCGACTTGTCGACGGTGCAGCCGATAACAAGGTCCTCAGTTTTCTTGATGCATACTCCGGTTATAACCAAATTCCCATGGCCACATCCGACATGAACAAAACCACCTTTATTACAGACGACGCCAACTACTTCTACAAGGTCATGCCATTCGGTCTCAAAAACGCAAGGGCAACCTACCAACGATTGATGGACAAAGTCTTCAACCATTTAATGGGCAAATGTGTCGAAGTATACGTCGATGAAATGTTTGTCAAATCCCCAAGCCATCACCAACACGCTCAGGACCTATCCGTAGTCTTTTTCGCATGAAGACAGTACAACCTCCGCCTCAACCCCGACAAGTGCGTTTTTGGCGTCGACCGCGGTAAATTCCTCGAGTTCATGCTAACTCAACACGGCATAGAGGCTAACCCCGAAAAGTGCAAAGCAATCATTGAAATGCGAAGTCCCAGTAGTATCAATGAAGTACAACGCCTCATAGACCGACTAAGCGCCATCTCCCGCTTCCTTCCCTAGTTAGTCGAATAAACCCAACCCATCATTCAACTGCTCAAAAAATCGGCCAAGTTCACGTGGAATGACGATTGTGAACAAGTATTTCAGAAGCTAAAAACCACCCTCACCTCACCACCCATCCTCCATAAGCCGAACACTCATCAACCCCTACTGGTCGACATCACTGCCACAAATCACACCGTAAGCGCCGCGCTGGTTCAAGATGTCGACGAAACCCAACACCCTGTTTACTTCGTCAGTAGAACCCTGCAAGATCCCGAAACCAGGTACTAGATGGTGGAAAAATTAGCCCTATCCCTGGTACACGCAGCGCGACGCCTACGCACATATTTCCAAAATCATAACATTATCGTCAAAACCGACTACCCGATCCAGAAGATATTGCAGAAACCAGACCTTGTGAATTATCCGAATTCAACATCCGCTACGAACCTCACAGCCCCATCAAAGCTCAATGCCTCCTAGACTTTGTCAACGATCTCCAACGAACCCCTGAAGAGGACCAATGGACGCTTTATGTTGATGGTTCGTCAAACCCAAAAGGGGTAGGTGCCGACATCGTACTAGAAGGCCCTAGTGATATCCTCATCGAAAAATCCCTCCACTTCGCCTTCAAGACGTCTAACAACCAAGCCGAATACGAAGCTATCCTCGCCGGCTTATCCCTGGCCCGCGAAGTTGGTGTCAAATCACTAACGTGCAAAACCGATTCCAAGCTTACCGCAGGCCATCTAAATGACGAATTCCAGATCAAAGACCCTACCCTCCTACAATACTATCACCTGGTCCAAAAAGTCGTCCAGTCTGCCTTCGAACAAGTTCGCATCGAACACATCCCTAGATCCGAAAACGCCAGAGCCGACATATTATCCAAACTAGCCAGCACCAAGCTAAAAAGCCGCCACCGATCATTATTGCAGCAAACGCTATCCGCTCCTTCCATCACACAGACTTGCCATACCCTAACCCCACACCAAGCCGACAATTGGAGAACTCCCTACATCCAATACCTTCAAACCGGTAACCCCCCACCTAACGCTTATAGGAGTTGGATGGCTAAAGCTGTCAGGTATACGATGATAGGCGAGGACCTATACAAACGAGGATATGGTCAACCACTTCTTAAATGCGTTACTGCAGAACAAGCTCAATACATTATCAAAGAGTTACATGAAGGCATATGCGGCTACCATTCCGGCGCACGCACCATGACCACCAGAATCCTTCGCACCAGTTACTTCTGACCGACCATGGAGGCAGACTGTCATGACTTTGTCAAAAATGCATACCATGCCAGAAACATGGCAACCTCATCCACCAAAAACAGGAGTAGCTCCACTCTATACTATCCCCGTGGCCCTTCGCAAAGTAGAGAATGGACATCCTTGGCCCTTTCTCCCCGAGCAAAGGCCAAGTAAAATTCCTGATAGTAGCCGTCGACTACTTCACCAAGTGGATAGAAGCCAAACCATTAGCCACCATTACTGCCCAACAAGTCCAACAGTTCGTCTGGAAGGATATCATATGCCGATATGGCGTCCCACATACAATCATCATCGATAATGGCCCACAGTTTATAGACAAAGAGCTTGCTAAATTCTATACCGGCCTAGGCATCAAACACGTAAGCAGCTCTGTTGAGCACCCACTGATATCGCTGTCGTTAGGCGATCAAATTACCACTACTTTAGCAACTTCAGTATTGCCAGTTAGTAGTGAACAAAATAGTTAGGGTTAAGATAACCCTGAGTCGTCTCACAACGAATACGGAATTGATCTCAAATATTTGATTCTTAAAAATGCAATTAAAACTAGAATTATAAAAATAGGGGGTTTTGATATGCAAAGAAAATGACACGAAAGATTGTAAACACAGTAATAGTAAATAGGTCAATTCCACTACTTTTTCTAAATAAGATTCTTCATTGGTTATCTAGAGATTATTGTTAAATTAATTATTGTTGTTGATTTACAAATAAATCAATGT
>Ga0214545_1007592_pt1 | contig 17988 bp, 9 predicted proteins | sample CNSS4metaG_FD_160064 | JGI IMG/M metagenome (GOLD analysis project Ga0214545, IMG submission 160064) | Root nodule microbial communities from cowpea collected in UCLA plant growth center, Los Angeles, California, USA - CNSS4 | ecosystem: Host-associated > Plants > Roots > Nodule | place: USA...
AAAAAATACAAAAATAATTTAATTATTTTATATATTATATATATATATATATATATATATATATATATATATATATATATATATATATATATATATATATATATATATAATTAACATATAATTAATCTTTATTATTGACCACTTCAGATATATTATCTCATTAACTAGTTTTCTAAATAAAAAAATTGTACTTATTTAATTTTTTTGCATTTATAATTTGTGATAAATATATTATTAAAATTCAATTACCTTTTTGTCATTTGATAAGAGGATTTCATGTCTTATGCAATAGTTACTACAAATGAAGTTGATGTAATGGTTTGGATTAGATATTCAATATAGAGAATATAGAGATTGTAAATTTGGTTTACCTCCTTACCCTTATCGTTCTCAACATATAACGAAGATCATGTTTAATAATACATTTAACAAGTTCATCTTAGTGTACCTTAGAGTCAAATTTCCATTATTTTAACAAGTTTGTTTTATTATCCAACATAATTCTTGTACGATGATACTTAGAAAATCTATAAATACTACAAATTAAAGAAACACCCAAATGAAATTTTTTACACATGTTCAAACTAGAAAATTTCTTAAAAAATAAAAATAAAAAAAAATAAAACTTAGCTAATAGAGGAAGAAAAAAAAGGCCTATGTGGATTCACAAAAGTCGAATGTGTGGTTTGCTTTAGTGTAAACTAGTATCTACACGGGTCTTTTTTTTCTTAAGAAAAATAATTAATTTTTACTATATTTTAAAAAAATAATTTATATAATCTTAATAAGTACTATAATTATATTTGATTATAAATATAATATTTTGAATTTTGTGTATATTTTTATAATAATAAAAATTTAATTATAAATAAGTAGTATTATCTTAATATCTATTTCTTAAAATTAGTATAATAGATCATACATACCTTAATTATAACATGAAATTTGTATATAGCTAAAACAAAATTAGTTATATTATGGGTTAGAGATCCCGTACAAAACAATAATAATAATATTAATAATAATTTTATTATTATTATTATTATTTCTACTAAGAATAATAATAATGATAAATATTCATTAATAATAATAATAATATAAATAATAGTATATTTATTCCAACAACAATAATAATAATAATAATAATAATAGTAATAATAATAATAATAATAATAATAATAATAATAATAATAGTAGTAGTAGAATAGTCAAGACATTGTGGATCATGAATTCCATACACAATGATCAAAATAACAATACTAATAATAGTAATAATAATGATGATGAAAATAATAATAATAATAATAATTCTTAATACTAATCATATTAATAATAATAATAATATATTTTTAGTTAGGTGTAGTAAAGAAAGATCGTTGTATAATTAAAATTTATAATTAAATTTTTGAGTTATATATTAAATTAAAAGAAAATGTGTATAGACATGTTATTACTAAAATAAAATGTAGATTATAGGATACATTATGGATCCGTTCAAACCAATAATAATAATAATAATAATAATAATAATAATATTATTATTATTATTATTATTATTATTATTATGAATACTAATCTTCATTAATAACAATCATATTAATAATAATAATAATAATAATAATAAAAATAATAATAATAATAATAGTAATATAATATTAGTTATGTGAAGTAAAACAATATTTTTGTATAATTAAAATTTATACCATCTAAATGAAATGCTTATGTAGATACATGATACATTATGAATCCCTAAAAAATAAATATAATGTGGAGTTTGAACTTAAGATTTATGAATAGAAACACATATAGATACTATAACATCCTAGATAGATATTACTAGATACAACATAAATCATGAATTTTCTTTTGGAAATCCAACATTATATAAAGTTCCCAAGCGCGGGAAAATTATAAACTTTTATCGCGATAACCATATCATAGTACTTCATCTTTATTACAAGTTCATAATAAAGAAAACATCATAAAATCTATTGCAAAATGCATGAAATAAAGATATGGAAAAATCTCCCATCGTAAGCCCCCGCTCCGTCTCTATGCTTCAGCATTCTCACCTGAAGCCACATCTGCTCCCACGTAACAAGTCACGTGATCATCGCCAAACACAAACACACAAACAAAAAAGGGTGAACTGAAAAAGAAAAACAATATAAACAATAAGATAATAAGAATTGGCCCTCGCCTAATCTAACTTAGTTAATTTTAGTTAAGTGATCTTGTTATCACAATATACTTCCAATCTCATAACCTATATGAGAAAGATTCAACTACAACCTTGGTCCTTAGGGATTATAATGCTCCCACGAACCTACCCGCTCATGGTCCAACTCTACGGACCTCCCCGCCCGTAGTCCAACTCTACGAACTTGCCCGCTCGTAGCCCAACATGCGTGAACACCTACTATGAACCTCCCCGCTTATAGTAGCCTCAAGTGTGAGCACGGAACATACGAACCTACCCGCTCGTATCCCCACATAAGAGTACAAAAGTTGCGGACCTCCCCGCCCGCATCAATGACGCATCTCACAACTCCGTTACAAACCTCTCCGCTCGTAACCAATCCAGCATATCCTTGACCAAGCTATCAAGAAAAGAAAATGCCCATGCAAATCCATCTGCAAAGGACCCCTGTCACTGCGCTCCCGCCTGGCACTGCCCTATGAATTGCTAGGCGAACAGCTCCAGACCGCCTGACAGTGTTCCCCTTGCCGTCGGGCGCCATTCCTCACGATGCTCTCTGTTTCGTGGCTCATCGGCTGGCGGAGCTTCTCCTACCGCCAGGCGCCACACCAGTAAAGACACTCCTCTACTGGTTTAAAAACTTTCAAGGATTTTCATACACATTCAACCATTTAATCTCACATCCAGATCACTAATTACAAGCATTTACAATACTACAGTCATCAAATCATCAAGTTAACAAGCATCGACCCATTTAAGTACTCATTCGTGTATATTGGAAGTTAAACATACAAGGATCAGTCCCCAAACTTGCACATGCGATACTACGATCTGAATGTCATTATTATCATTACCTCACCTCTTTATGTAAGACCCGTAGGATTTAATTAATTAAATAAATAATTAATTGATAAATGCGGGAGGGGAAATAATTATGACATTAAATTATGGTTGGTATGATGTGGAAAAGTACTAGCTCAAGTGGTTGAGAGTACTTTAATTGTGTGTGAGGACTTGGGTTCGAGTCCTATGTTTGCTAATTTTTGTGCTATTGTTTTATTTTTTAATTTATGAAATCATGTTCTGGTATGATATGATGTCTGAATTGGATTTGTTAAGCATGAAACATGAATTGGCATGATGGTGTGATATTAATTTGGTAAGTGCACGGTTATGGGTTCAAACCTTGGAGAATCATACTAAAAACTTTATTTTTAGCATTTTTGGCTTTGAATTGAATATGAAAGGTTGGGAAAAACCCTAGATAGTTGAGAGGCAGCCTTGGGTAGCTAAAAAACAGATCATAAAGGTCAATTAAAAGGTAATTAACAGTACCAATAGGTAAATTTTCGTTTTGGGTAATTAAACTCTACTAAAAGCCAAGTTTAAAAGGGTAAAAAGTGGTCATAGTGAAGGTTTTGGCAAGCTAGAATAGTAACCTGAGTTAGGGCACGAGAATCAGAGAGATTAGTGAGGATTGAGTGAGGTTCTGGTGAAGTTGAGTGAGCACACCAAGAAGGGGGAGACGTGGTGATCGTTGGAGTATCTCATACAAGTCAATTTAAGCAAAGGAATTCCAGGTTAGGGGAGCTGGACTCCGCTGTTTTTGCTTCAAACAATATTATGATGTGATGTATGATAATTTGTGGTGCCTATATACTGTTGTAATCTTGAAATACTGCGTTTCTGGGAAATTTCCAGAAACTGCCTGGCGGGTGATGAACCACCGCCAGGCAACTCATATGTTATGTGCTGTTTTGGAGTTCTGGGAAGGGAACCGCCTGGCGGCACACTCCCGGCCGCAAGGTGACGCTTGGGATTTACACTAATTTTTGGGTTTGCGGATGAAGCGCCTGGCGGGGCTGGGTGAACCGCCAGGCGGCGCGGGGCCATTTTTCCTGTTTTGGGGTTTTCTAGAATTCTGGGCTACATCTGATCGGTGGGAAAGCTATTTATGGTTAATAATAGATGAATTCGATATTGTATGGTGTGCATTTTACGCATTAGTAGGTACAAGTGAATGAAACAGTGATTTAACGTCAAGGGATGAAAGCGGGTTACTCTTGGGGTGTAATAGTTGTGATCCTTGTGGGGTACAATGGTAGTGAATTGGAGGGCTAAAATTATTGGATTTGTTGTGCCGAAATGGGAGAGATTGTATTGAGATGGATGATAGGTAGTGGTTGGGAAGGTTAGCAGGGGCAAAAGAAAGCATAATGGTTATCTAGTCTGATACACCGCCTGGCAGGGGGACCAGTTACCGCCAGGCGGCAACGTTACAACAGGTGCAGGCTGGAGTTCTTGGTGGGACTGGTTCAGACTGGATGTGGGGAAATTCGTGCAGTGGGTGTAATAGGCTTGGGCGTGAAGAAATTTGGTTACGAGATGGATTGCATAATTAGGAGAGTGGAGACTCAAGTATGGTTAATGAAATGGGGTAATTATAGGGTGGACCGTGAGAAGAGAACTTTGACAGATGAGTTTTAGGACTGAAATATACCTGTAGTGGGTTGAGTGCTTTTTGGTCAGATTGGGTACCAAAAATAAGGGGGGCGTTCTGTGAGCTTAATGGGAGAATTAACCATGTTGTGGTCAGACTGCGGAAATAAATGTATATGTGTGATATTTGGTTGTTGGCGGATTTCTAAATAATCTTAGTTATTGTAATACACAGGCAAGATAGGATGAGATGGCTCATACTGATATAAACCAATTTTGGTGTTTTCATATTCAATTAAAATGAGTGTTTTGGATAGTATAAATGCAAGTATGGAGACTAACAACAGAGTGAAGTGTAGATAAATCAGTACATGACGAGGTTCTGATATGGCGCCTGGCGGTGGGGTCCAACCCGCTAGGCGGTAGCAGTAGTATAGGGGATCTGTATAGCGGGAGGCGCTTGGCGGTGAGAGGTATTCTGCCAGACGGTAGTGAAAACAGTGGTAGGGTCTGAAGAGGTAGCGCCTGGGGGTGGGGGGCTGGACCGCCAAGCGGTAGCGGAATCACAGAGGGATCTCGAGGCTTGGTCGCCTGGCGGCAGAGGCAGTTCCGCCAGGCAGTCGCTGTTGCGAGAGAAATTTAAAGGTGTTGTGCGCCTGGCGGTACGCGACACCCGCAAGGCGGTCTGGAAGTTGGCAGCGCCTGGCGGCACGTGTCCCCCGCCAGGCGAATAGCACTACTGCAGCTTTGAAACTTTGATTGTGTATTTGTGATCTACAAGGCGTCTAATGGTGCTTTACAGGTGGGGTTGCTGGTGTTTCTTGAGTTGTGGCTCAGAACTTATCCCTTGAGTTGTGGCTCGAGATAGGGGTTAAGCACGTGGTATTCCTTGAGTTGTGGCTCGGAATAGCATTTCTTGAGTTGTGGCTTGGGATGGCGGATGAACACGAAGAACCCTTGAGTTGTGGCTCGGGTTGGTGAGTGTTACCGGTGTGAGTGTGCTGGTTGTGGCCAGTACGGATGGGTCTAGATAGATTGCCCTCCTCAATTGTTGGCTGACGAGTTTGGTAGTCTTGGGACGGTACAGACTATGTTCATATATGGGAACTCTACCTGGCGTTACGATGTATGATCCGTAGTATGGTTTCCCGCACGTGCTCTATCGGTTGTGGCCGATAGGTATGGCAGCAAGTCACCTTGAAAGTAATCCTTAGATGATGTAGAACACGAATAAACCGACTGGGGTCAGATAGTAGGAATAAAAGTATAGGGCAATGTGGGATGTTAAGTTAAGTACTATGATACGTATGCATGTTGATATATATATATATATATATATGTTTGTAGCATTATATATATGATTTATCTACTAAGCTCACCCTATCTGCGTGTGTTTGGCGATGATCGTGTACGCGGTACACCGGAGCAGATGTTGATGATGCAGATGGCTTAGGTGCAGCTTAGTCGCGGAGAGGGGTTCGACTTGGGAAACTCTTATGTTTTATTTATTGCTCTTGAAAACAGTTGTAAACCTTGATGGGTGATTTTATAACATTGGTATTTTGGTTTTTTGTAATGGAGGTTTATAAACTTTATTCGATCATTTAATAAATTTTAAATTTTCCCTCGCTTTGGGAAAATGAGGTATTATTAAATGCGCTGATTATTTTATTTTATTTATTTTCTTTCATAAATTCGTAATATCCTGACGGGATGTTACATTTGGTATCAGAGCAATGGTTTTCAAAATGATTTTTGGGGTCTATGGGGAGTGAGCATACCGTGTTACACTTGCGTGACTTACTGTCTGTGTTATTATTTTATTTTTGGATATGAAATCCTAATTTGAGCTGTGTGTGTGAACAAGCTATGGCTAACAGGAGGAGGAGGAACACCGCTGGAGCTGACGACATAGCTCAGGCGATCCATCGTATGGTGGACACGATGCAGCCAATAGCAGCGCTACCCAAAGCTGTAGTGGCACCTACCAGGCCGGTATCTATGGAGGATTTCATGAAACACCGGCCGACCAAGTTCTCTGGCAAGGCCACTCTTGATGAGGCAGATGCCTGGATGTGGGAGTGTGAGAAGATCTGTCGGGTGCTGGAATGCATGGATGAGCAGAAGCTGTTGTTTGTCACATTTCTCCTGGTGGCAGACGCGAAGCACTGGTGGCAAGGGATGCAGTAGTTGATGCAGACCCGTGAGGAGCAGGTGACCTGGGCTACCTTCAGGACGAGGTTCCTGGAGAAATATTTCCCAGACAGTGCGAGGCATGAGCGGGAAGCAGAGTTCCTCACGTTGCAACAGGGAACCATGACTGTGGAGGCATACATTGAGAGGTTCGAGTATCTTGCACGTTTCTACACTCCAGTGGTCATTGAGGAGTGGAGGTGTAGGAAGTTCGAGGGGGGACTAAAACATGAGCTGCGCAGATTCTTGGTACCTCTCAGAATCAGAGAGTTCCCGGTTTTGGTCGAGCAGGCCAAAACAGTTGAGCAGCTGGAGATGGGGCCCAACCGAGCAGCACGGTCACAAAAGGTTGTGACAGACACTCATCAGCAGAAGAAACCTTATAGCAGGCCACTGACTACCTCCAGGAGGTTACAGTGCTATAATTGTGGCGGAGAGCACTTGAGGAGAGATTGTACTAGACCTGCCAGCAGTACAGGTGGAGGCAGTGGCACTGGTAAGTGCTACGTGTGTGAGCAGAGATGGCACTTTGCACGTTAGTGTCCTAACAGAAAACCAGTTGGAGGCGCGCCAGCCAAGAAACCTGTAGGAGATCGGCCTAGAGCACCAGGGCGTGTGTTCGCCTTGACGACTACAGAGGCAACACAGTCAGGTAATTTATTGTAGTTCATGTGTTTGTTGTGTGACCACGAGGTGGTGGTGTTATTTGACTCAGGGGCCACCCATTCATTCGTGTCTAATGAATGCGTGGGGAGGCTCGGACTTGATATGCGAGAGCTGGAGTGCGAATTGATAGTCGCGACACCAACATCTGGAGAGGTATCCACCACTTCTGTATATGTGGGATGCCCCATGGAGGTGGCAGGCCATAGGTTCAAGCTGAATTTCATTTGTCTGCCGATGGAGGGTCTGGATGTGATTCTGGGCATGGACTGGTTGTCGAGCAACCATGTTGTCATTGATTGCGGACAGCGCAGGATAGTGTTTCCAGATACGGCGGGGTTGGAGCTTATCTCGTCTAATCAAGCGGTGAGGGAAATTGAGGCTGGAGCTACATGTTACATGATTGTGGCTCAGGCGGAGAAGATGAGCACGGCCAAGAACACTATTTTCATATCATAATATTTCCAACACATAGTTTATAACGGCACTCACCACCAACCTTCATATGCTCCATCTCAAACTAATTTAACACCTTAACAATTATGTATATCAGACATTTCATATAAGCACGATTTAATACCAGCAATCTGAACACGCATATAATCGTACCGAAGCTGTCCTGCTAGAATACTCGTTCAATTTTCTCAAGTCCACCTAATATAGCTCATGCATCAACCCAACCCATTTGATAACTCTTACATCACACAAGTACCCACATTTTATACTAACAATCATTCCCCAACACCCATACTTTAATCTTTGATTCCCCACTACGCACCCCAACCCGCTGAACGTGCCAAATCGCTGCTGGCAGCTCGGGATCGCCTGGCGGTATATCAGATACCGTCGGGCAGCGCACCAATGATTCCAGAACCATTCAGGTTCCCTCACCTCTGCAGAAATCTATTATCCCTAAATTTTTCCCAATTCAATTTCTCATCACAATTCGACCACATGTATTCATACATTAACAAACACTGTTCAATTTTATACAAACTAATTGAGGCTTCTTATTAACATATTGCCGATTCTCATACATCACAGATAGCAATTGCACATAACCCATAGAGATCATCCGTTTGTACCCAACCCCATATCTATAAGATTCCCATACACCAGTTCATCATCACCCAAACACATCAATGAACATATCATCTATATTATATAAACACAGTAGTCCAACCATATCCCAAAAATATCAAAACGCAACAAAATCGCACAACTCGAGTGCACATCGCTTGGCGGTTCGTCACAGAGCCCAGAAAATGGATCAGAGATGGATGTGTCGCCTGGCAGAGCATTCTTAGCCGCCAGGCGATTTCTGGGCAGATGTCCAGAATTTACAAAATTCACGTGAAACTTGGCTATCACACTCCCTTCTCTTTCACCAGTTCAGCCCAAATTAAATAAAAAAATATAGAGGGTCCATTTTCTCCAACCCAAGGCTCGAACCCACATGCTTCCAACCTCTCAATCACATGCAAACCAAGAAACAAATCACATTATTCATTTCAATTTACCCATTCGTATGAACCTAAATCATGCTTTCATATTCACAATATAATTGCAAAATAAAACAAAATTAAATAAATCTACTAATGACATACTCGGGACTTGAACCCAAGTCTCTTCAACATAATTAAGTGCTCTAAACCACTTAGATTCCCATTGTTTCTTGTTTAGGATTTATCAAAGAACTCTCCTAAGGTAGTCTCAACCCCTCATTCCTTATATTCTATTAATTATTAATTTTATGAATTTCCTGGATCTCACAGATACAAACAACTTAAAATAATATTTAAAAAAACATATAAAATTAAAAAGAAAATTAAACTTTAAATATTATAAACAAAGGTAATATTATATATATATATATATATATATATATATATATATATATATATATATATATAATATGAAATATATTGTGATTTGACATTTTTATTAAAACCATATTCATTAATAATAATATTGACAATACTACTATTAATAATAATATTTGGATAATGGTAATACAAATACTAATAATAATAATAATAGTAGTAGTAATATAGTATTTGTTATATGAAGTAAAAAAATATTATTGTATAATGTTTGGTCCCTACTTGTTTTTTTCAATTTGGTCATCATTTTCTTTTTATGTTCAATTAATTTTTATCAATTTTGGTCAATTTGACCTTTTTGGCCAGCTGTATTTAAATACTTAACATCGAAGAACGGTAGATGTCACATGTCAGATTTTTTTTTTTTTTGAATCATTGGGATATATTTTATGTGAAATTATAAAATTGACATAATAGTAAATTAGTGATGTATAATAAAATAATATTAAAATTTATAATAAAACTTTTGAATTATATGTCATATTAAAATAAAATATTTGTGCGTAGATTATTGGTAAAGTAAAATATACATAATTTACATTATGATCTCGTACAAAATAATAATAATAATAATAATAATAATAATAATAATAATAATAATAATAATAATAGAAGAATAATAGTACTAATAATAATAATACAAAATAATAAATATAGTAATAATATAGAATAATAATAATTATTATTATATAGAATAATAATCATAATGATAAAATAATAAAAATAATACTAAATAATCATTAATACTAATATTAATTCAAATAATAATAATAATATTACTATAAATTAATACTACTAATACTAATTATTCATTAACAATAATAACAATAATAAATATTCATTAATACTCATAATATTAATAATAACAATAATATATAATAATACTAAAAATTTATTAAAACAAATAATATTACTACTAATATTAATTCAGATAATAATAACAATAATAATTATAATATTATTTCAAATAGTAGTAATGATAATAATATTAATATTAATTAATGCTACTAATACTAAATATTTAATAATAATAATAATAACAATAATAATTCACTTTTTATATGCACGGTTATTTTTTTTATTAATTTCATTTATAATTTTATTAATTGAATAATATATTAACTATTATATTTATCTGAAAAAGTTTTATATATATATATATATATATATAAAATATTTTTATAGTTATATATAATTAATAGATGTCATTTTAAAAAATTATAATCTAAAGAAATAATTAAATAATTATATTAATATATATTAAATTATTTTTATGTAAATATTTGAATATTAAAATATATAATAATTATTAGGTTTAATTATGCTTTGGTCCCCATTGTGGAGTCAAAATCTCAATTCGGTATCCATATTTTTAAAACTCTCAATTTGATCTCCTTTTTTTGTTAAAAAGTCTCAAATGTGTCCTTTCTGTTAAGTCTGGTTAGATGCCGTTAGAGGGAGTGTCACATGTCAGTTCTTGGATTTTTTGACTTATTTTTATTTTATTTATTTTTTTTAAAAACATAAAAAAAATGTCACGTGTCAAGTTGTCATCGTGCCACGTGACAGTGAGAGAGTGATGTGGCAGTGACAATGACACGTGTCACTTATGTCATTTCCAATTTCTCAATTTGGTTCATTTATTTTAATTTTTGTCTCAATTTAGTCCATTTTTTTGTAAAAATTAGCTATTTTGTCCCTCTCCAAATTGAAATCAAATTTAATTTCTATATAAAATATACACAAATATTTCTATCAAAATTGATATTTCAAGTAAATATTTTTAACCAAATTAAGTTCCTTTAATTAATATTTTACATTGAACTTTATTTAAAATTGTTTTAAAGTTGTTAATAGAAAATAATGTTAATAGAAAAAAATTCATAAATTAACTAGTTCATGTAACAATAAAAAATATATAAATTTAAAATTTGAAAACAATTTTAAGTAAAGTTGAATGTGAAACACAATTTTAAATAAACTTAGCTATGTTAAAAATATATAATAAAAACCTAATTATTATGTTGATACATAATTATAAGTTTAAAAAACTATTCTAGATGATGTTTACATAAATGAATGTTTGTTGTGATTATAAATTAAATATTGTTGAAATGTAATAATTAGTATAGGGCAACTAGGTTAATCAAGGATGCACTTCAATCAACCGTAGAAAAACAAGTTGTTGAATTTTTACACATCATTGGACACAACATCAAGAATTGAAGTGTATCATTTTTTTTCATCGGTTCGGATAAACTGTCAGTAGAAACTTTTACAATGTGTTGAACACAATTTTAATGTTGGAGTCTGAGTTTTTAGTTCAACCATCAAGGATGGAGGCTGATCCATATATCCTAAATAATAGTCGATTTTAACCATACTTGAAGGTAACAGTTTAAAAAATTTACTATAAGTTTAGAACACATAACTACTATACAATTTTCATTTACACGATTGTTTTGTATGAAATATGATTGTTTAGGAGTCATTGATGGAACTCATGTATGAGTAAACGTCCCTAGATTGATGCACCCTGATTTTGAGGTAGAAAAGATTGGCCAACTCAAAATGTATTTGGATGTGATTTTAACATGAAATTCACATACATACTAGGTGGGTGTAACATCCTTACTGGAAATTACTTAATTAAACAAACAAATAATAATTGAAATCAATACGACGTAGTTTCATTATTCCCAAAACGCGGGAAATTTAAGACATTATACAACGTGCCAAAAACTATTTAATAATAGTAATAAAGCATTACAATTTCCAAAATCCAATAAAGATAGCACTAAGCATAAATAAATCCCTAGTTCAAACCTTAAGCTAGCCCCTCCCTTCGTCTCTAAGTCTCAACTGCATCACCTGTAGTATCATCTGCTCCCGTGTAAAGAATTACATGATCATCGCCAAGCACAAGCAGAAAGGGTGAGCTTATAAATAATTAATAAAACAAGTTAATAAAATTAACAATACACCCAACTATTTAATTCTAGTTAGTTCTTGGCCAAGACCTTAATCCCCAAGGCTTTTCAACCTTCACAACACACAAACAGTTAGTCTTGGATTCAGGATTTATGATGCTCACATGAACCTGCCCGCTCGTGGTCCTGCCTCCACGAACCTGCCCGCTCGTAGTCCTACTCTATGGACCTACCCGTTCGTAGTCCAACACACGTGATCCCACCAGCTACGTACCTCCCCGCACATAGCATCTATCAATTGTGAGCACGGAACATATGAACCTACCTCGCTCGTATTCCCAGATGAGAGTAACTAGATATGAACCTCTCTGCTCATATCATCACGTGTTCATCACCATCCATGAACCTACCCACTCATGACACAACATCTCTTGGTTCAAGTATGCATCAATGCGTACAAACAACACACATAAAACCCACGCCTGCAACAATATCGCCTGGCATAGCCTAAGCGCTGCCAAGTGACTTTTCTTGTGCAAACCGCCTGGCTTTAAAACACAAAACTACACTATGCTCGCTTAGGCTAGAAGCCTTCGCCAAAGCGATCAAGCCTGTCTCGCTTAAGCTAGGCTCTCTCGCCTGAGCGAGCGCGTTACAGTGGCACTCTGCGAATTCTCGCTTAGGCGAGGCCTTCTCGCTTGGGCGAGATAACGCTTCGCCCAGTACCAAAGTCTCTTGCTTGGGCGGTGAGTCAAACAGAACATACAATTTCCCCACGATTTCTCGCTTAGGCGAGGAACTCTCGCCTGAGCGAGATGATCTATCGCTCAAAACATGGGCTCTCAACTTGAGTGAGATGCTCGAGCTGAACTATGCCCGAGTTTCTGCTACTTTCGCCTAGGCGAGACTTGCTCGCTTGAGCAAAAATAGCAGATGTCTTCCCTGTTCACGCACGAAAACACCAGAAAATAATGCCAAAACCACAATTCAAACATTACCAAGCAATCTATAACATCGGCAATTCTCATGGACATGTTTCAAACCTAGTTGAACCACCAAAACTCTAGATTGAATCATAAACAACCATATAGTACACAACCCTCATCATATTCATACAGAGGCATAAAAAAAGGTTCATAAACTTTTATTTGATTGCCTCCCAGCCACTAGGCTGCCTCTCTTGGCAGCTAGGGTTTTCTCTACCCTTTCATATTCAAGTTAAGGTAAAATTTGGCAAAAAGAGAGTTTTAATTTTGTTCTTAACAAGGTTTGAACCCACAACCACTCCATTACAAAGTCAATGCACAACCAAATCAACCAATTCATGTTTTGTGATAATTGTTATAATTTTAGGATTACATTATCACTACTCACGTTCAAGTATAACCTTAAATAAATACACATATTAAAATAACATATAATTGGCATATATAAGACTCGAACCCAAGTCTCACACAACCAAGTAGTTTTAACCATTTGAGCTAATACTTTGTCATATCAAATTGCATTAAATGCCATAAAGGCTCCTACTTCCCGCATTTATTAAATAATTATTTAAATTTCTCAGGTCTTATAGTGGGTGGGAACAACTTTCGATTCAAGAATTTTAAAGGATGGACTAATTAGGGAGGATTCATTGATCATACCACCAGGTTTGGGTTTCATTTTTTGGTAGTATGTTTGTTGGTATGAACTTAGGTTTAATGGCTATAACATTCGATCATTGTATGAAAGTACACCATATAGAGGCATTAGATACCACTTGAAAGAGTAATCAAGAAGAGCTCAATATATAGCGATTATGTTCTTTAATCATTGTCATTCATCAATTGGAAATATCATTGACACGACATTTGGTGTGTTGAAAAAATATTTGTCATTATAGCCAATGGAACAAAACCTCGTTACTCTTTGAGACAATGACAAAAATAGTTATTAAAGACTTGGTCACTAAAACTTTATTTTATTTCCGTTGCCGGGAATTGAACCCGGGTCTCCTGGGTGAAAGCCAGATATCCTAACCACTAGACGACAACGGATTTGTTAATAAAATAAAAAGTAACAACTCAAACATTGTTACTATTATTGTATAATATAAATAGTAGAAGCATGCTTTAAAAAAAGTTGATTTAAATTGTGAAAAAAATATATAAAACTCATTAATTTGAGAAAAAAAAAAGAATTATAACATGTAAGAATAAAATAAACAGTAACCACTTTAAAAATTTATAATATCATAGTTATATATTTCTTTAAACTCCTTTAATTTGCATAACACTTTATTCATTGGCTAAAGCAAGTACTCATTATATTTCTGTAACTTGTCATATTATTTATACTTCATGTTATACTTGTCTTTCTTCCTTGTCGTTTCTTTTTTTATAAGAATGCAAGTGATATTTTGTCCATTTAAGATGGAACTAAGTTATTATTTTTGGGGTGGTCACGACCAAAATAGGACAGGTCGGTTGAAATATTCAACCTTTAAGTCTGTTTTGGTCAAACCTATCTAATTAGCCAAACTAGCGAGCCAAAGACAAGACAGTTCGCTCCAGCTCACTGTCTCATTTTATATTTTATTTTTTAAAATAAAAACTAAAATAAAAATAATTTAAAAATTAATTTTTTATATTATATTTCTATAAAGATGTAAATATGCAATACTATTAATATGTGTATTAATATGCGTAAGAGCATTAAAACTTGATATTGAATCATAAAAAACCATATAGTACACAACCCTCATCATATTCATACATAGGCATAAGAGATTGTTCAAACAACATCAAAAAAACAAACCTCTAAATCACATCACATAGAGCACGTAAATTCATTGCACGCAAGAATCAAATGATAACAACAGGACTCAAAATCATAACACATAAGGACAACCCCCCTAACCTAGAAATCATTGCTCTAGGATTTTCTCTACCCTTTCATATTCAAGTCAAGGTAAAATTTGGCAAAAAGAGAGTTTTAATTTCATTCTTAACAAGGTTTGAACCCACAACCACTCCATTACAAAGTTAATGCACAACCAAATCAACCAATTCATGTTTCATGATAATTTCTATAATTTTAGGATTACATTATCACTACTCACGTTCAAGCATAACCTTAAAATACACATATTAAAATAACATATAATTGGCATATATAAGACTAAATCCAAGTTCTTTTTCATGTCATATCACATAATTACACCATATAGAGGCATCATATATAGCAATTAAAGACTTGGCCACTAAAACTTTATTTATTTCCGTTGCCAGGAATTGAACCCGGGTCTCCTGGGTGAAAGCCAGATATCCTAACCACTGGACGACAACGGATTTGTTGATAAAATAAAAAGTAACCACTCAAACATTGTTACTATTATTGTATAATATAAATAGTTGAAGCATGCTTTAAAAAAAGTTGATTTAAATTGTGAAAAAAAATATATAAAACTCATTAATTTGAGAAAAAAGAGTTATAACATGTAAAAATAAAATAAATAGTAACCACTTTAAAAAGTTATATATTTTAAAATAAAAATAATTTAAAAGATTAAATTTTTTATATTATATTTCTATAAAGATGTAAATATGCAATACTATTGTAATTTAAATCATTAACACTTACAAACTAAGTTGAAATTATTAGTTATAATAGAATAATTTAACATGTAAATTTAATAATTATTTTAGTTTATCCAATTAAAAATACTAATTAATAAATTAAAAAATAATAAATATTTATATGATTAAATATGTTTTTAATATTTATTTATAAAATATATAAAAAAATTTGAAAATAAAAATAAAAAATAAAAAATATTAAAAAAAAATGGTGTGTTAGTCCACCAACCCGCCTTGTGTCAAGACGAGTTACAATTTGTCACCCGTTTTTTGATAGCAGTCCAATCCTACCGAACCTATTTTTGATGGACTAAGAGCATGAGTCAAAATGACAAGGTTAATCAACTTAATGTTCATCCTTTTGAAAAAAAGGGTTATACTTAAATATTTAAGTAACATTGAAAGGTAATGACTAGGGATAATAATGGGGTGGGAGCAGGAATGAGTTTCACTATCTCACACCCATATCCAAAAAACTTTTTATCACCGTCCACATACTCAAACACAATGGGTATCAAAGTTTTATCTCATCCTCATCCCCTCACGTAATGGGTATATACTTGTACCCGTACTCGTACTCGCTTTCTTATTATTTCAATGTCAATTAATTAGTTTTTTATAAAATAATAAAAAATTACAGTAAAGGAAATATAATATTAAATATTTCATATTAAAAAGACGATATTCTTGTTTCTTCTATCAAATATTTATAAAGAAGTAATAATTGAATACATTTTAAATTAAAATATCAAATAAAATTTCATAAGAACCAATACCTAGTTGATAAAATTTAAAAATATTTTAAAAAAATAATAAAAGGAAAATAAATATTTAAATTACAAAATATTTTAAATATATGTTTACTTCAATTTTTTAAATTATTGAAATCTTTTTTTTACACTAATAACAAATTATAATACATCAGTTCATCAGAATCACACAAAGAATAAATATTAAACTAATAATAATTGAAATTTAACATAAATATTTCATTTTTTGAACTTTAATATATGTTGGATAGTGATAAAAAAAATTCATATCAATTACTTTAAATTATTCTATTATAGTAAATAAAATTATAGTGATAAAATTACATGTATGATAACGAGTTAAAAAATAAAAATAATGATATAAAAATATCAAAATAGTATTGTACATGATAAAAATAAACAACAAATATAAATATTAAAAAAAATGATCAAATCAAACATATTTGATAGACCGTTGAATGAAATCGCACAAAAGAAAACAAATGTATAGTTAATGGTATGATAAGATGAAAAAGACCTTTTAGAGAAACAAAAAAGTTATTCAAATGAAACAAAAAATAATAATAATAGAATAAAGAAAATAAGTTTTTCATATTACCTAATAAATAAAAGATTTATGTCATTGAACACTTAAATTAACAATGTTAAACACTCTCATGTAAAAAGATAATATACAATAAATAAAAATAGTAAAAAAGAGTAAAAATATTTAAATGCAAAAAATAAAAAATATTTAATCGACAAACATCATTTGAACATAATTGCACAAAGGTTGTGATAAGAGAAAAAATATCTTGAAAATGCAAATAAATTTCATTACAAGCCAAACAATTAGAAGAAATAGAAAATAAGGTTAAATATGTTTTTTATCCCTTAACTTTTAGTGAAAATTGGAATTAGGTCTTCTTCAAAACTTTGGACCAAATTAGTCCATTTATTCAAATTTGTCAACTTTATTTAACATTTCAAACCCATTTCTCAATTAACATTGAAGTGGAAATATGTCAAAAGGTGCAAACAACTCAAATACTATCATGAAACCTATTTGAAGCGTTAAATAAACTTAACAAAATTTGGTTAAAAGGACTAAATCTACATATTTCAGAATTTGGAGAACTAAATTGGATCAAAGTGTTGAAGAGGGACTAATTTTAATTTTCATTAAAAGTTAAGAGACAAAAAATATATTTAAACCTAAAAAATATAAAGTGTGTAGTATATATATATATATATATATATACATATATATATATATATATATATATATATATATATATATATATATATTAT
>Ga0214545_1007596_pt1 | contig 17982 bp, 8 predicted proteins | sample CNSS4metaG_FD_160064 | JGI IMG/M metagenome (GOLD analysis project Ga0214545, IMG submission 160064) | Root nodule microbial communities from cowpea collected in UCLA plant growth center, Los Angeles, California, USA - CNSS4 | ecosystem: Host-associated > Plants > Roots > Nodule | place: USA...
GTCTATACAGCATTTGAATGCCCTTTGGGGCTTTATCGGACGATGAACACTTGTAGAATTCGAACCAAGGTGGAGATTGTTAGAATATGTGGTTCTCATTCAATTCCTAATACCACACGTTACTTAAACACTAATTATTAATTATTTACTGGTTCAGTTTTGAAGACTCTTCATATGGCCTATTTACTGATTCAGTTTTGAAGACTCTTCATATGACCTATTTACTGATTCAGTTTTGAAGACTCTTCATATGGCCTATTTACTGGTTCAGTTTTGAAGACTCTTCATATGGCCTATTTACTGCTTCAGTTTTGAAGACTCTTCATATGGCCTATTTACTAGTGCAGTTTATGAAAACTCTTCATATAGCCTATTAACTGGTTCAGTTTTGAAGCCTATAAATAACATCTCCATGACTTGAAAAAATATAGAAAAACATTTACAGAGACACATTTTGTAATATACACCTTAGTGTATTTTGGTGAGGATTCTTGTTCCCATTCAAGAGCTTTGTACTCTTCTTTTCATAGTGAAACTTTGTTCATTATCGTCCCGTGGTTTTTCCTCTTACATTCAAAAGAGATTTTCCACGTAAATCCTTGTGTGTTATTTCTCTTGCTCTTTTACTTACTTCTCTTTAATTTCCAATTGTCACGATCTTGTGCTTCCGCATGCTACGATACCTTAACAATATGTTTGTTTTAGTTTGAAGTCACTTATAAAATGCTTGATTTTGATGCCTAATGCACTACATTATTTAATAATTTTAATTATATTTTCTTAGTTATATTTATTTAAAATGTTAAAGTAGAAAATTTTCACACACTATAGTATTATTTTTAAAATAAATGTCACTATTAATAATACAAACATAATATTATGACATTTTCTTTAAATAAATGTTACGTGTATAGTATTATCTTTTTAATGTTAAAAAGAATAACATATTTTGAAAACTATATATCGTTAATTTTTTATATGAATTGCAAACACACAGTTTATTTTTATTTATTTTTTATTGAGTTTCAAAAATAAACTTAAAAACACACTATTCAAATCTGGAAAACTTCCTTAAATTTTATATCCACAATTTATTTATAAACTTTTTTTATTAAATTTTAAAAGAAAACAATGAAAACATATCCACTTATTTTGTAATACATTTTTCTATTAAGTTTTAAAAGTAAACCTATGCACTATAGTTTTTTATTGAAAATATTTTCTGTGAGCATGCAAATTCAAAAAGCTTGTTTGTGAGCTACGCAATTCTTAACTATGACCAAGCATGAAATACAGCAACAAAGAGGATTAGAATGTTGAACTTATCAATTATTTATATAATAGCTTCATTTCCTTATTAATACCACCATTTCCTACGACCAAAACTTTTTACTTTAATTTTTTATCAGAAAGACCTTTATATATATATATATATATATATATTGTTTATTTTATTAATTTTTACTTGATGTAAAATTTCTAAATCTCATATAATATAACTAATTTATTATTTATTTACTGAATAATACGTCAAGAAGATACAATATAAATACCACCGTCATAAATTAAGTAGTGAATTAAAAGTAAATAACATTAATAAAAATAGTCATTGTTTAGAAATAGTATTCATGTATTACAATTATATTACAAATTAATTAAATTAGAATAGAAATATAAATAAATAGCTTTACATTACATCTTCAAATATTTATTTGGTATCTGTTCTGCCAAGTAAATGTAGAAATGTCTCATTGTCCTAGTACGAAACTTGTTTTCATATATGGATTCCAATGTTAGAATTTCACCATCTTTAATCTTGATAGAATCAGGTTTAGGATAGGGAACCAACATTCCAATTAGATAACCATTTTCATTTCCTACTTATTTTCCTGTTCCATATTTTGGATTTGAAGTGCATAAAATCCTTCCATCCTAAGTGAAGTAAAAACATAAATAAAAAGAATGTACATTAGAATGGTTAGTTTTTTCACAAATGTATAGAATTTATCAATAAAATTTATTACTAATGAATATTTGAAGGACACAAAATTTGATATAATTTTATCCACGAGATATAGATTATATAGGAACACAACAAATATCAAATATTACCTGTCCATATAGGGTCACATTAACAACACCAATGTGCATATGAGCAGTGCCATATATAAGATAACCACCTTTTGTCATTGGGATGTTTGTTTTCTTGACATGAGGGGAGTCACTTTCATGATTTCTTGGGATCGTATACTCTGCATATAACAAATTGATAAATTTATGTTACCTACCAATGGAAAAAGTAATGAATAGCTTAATACTTTTGCTTGGATATTAGTGGGTTTCAAAAGTTTTCTTATCATTTGTAAAATATAGTATATATTGAATAAATCATTTACCTGACAATCATGAATTAGATTAGAACCATTTAATCTTACACGATCAGTTGAATCAAGTATATAGAACTTGAGAGGCACTTGGCGTTCATCCCAATCAACCCATCTTATTTTATATCTTAGAGAAAGCTTTCTAATTGGTCCACTGAAACCTTTTCTTAATTTGCATTTGAAATTATCTTGACAACAAAAGAGTCCTCCTTTATAACTTTTAGACAACAATTAACCATCAATGCCTGTTGTGACATTGTAAAAGTCCTTCGGGAGATTCATAAGTTTACACCTACACTCTGTACAACCTTTTCTATCATGTGTGTCACGTGTATCAATAACCATGATGCTAAACAACCATTTCTCGTTAAACTCATGCTTTATTTTTGTAGGATTACCTACTTCCACCACAAAAGGATCTGGAAGATTTAAGGATGTTCCTCGTAATTCTCCTCCCAAACCCCAATAATGTGGAAGCAAAAAGCCTTGGCACATACCATCATTTCTTTCATATTTGATACCGTTGTGAAGGTCATTAGTTTGTTTAATATAGTGAGACATGGAAACATTTTCAATATATTTTACAGCAAACCAATGATGAAGGTAAGCTTCATACAAAGGTACAAAATTATCATCTTCATCAACTACTTCAACATCAAAACTCTTGACCCCAATGTGACCCTTTGGAAAGTTAATATCTAAAAAGGTTTTCATAGCAATTTTTCCTGGTCCTACTTCAAATTTTTCAGAGAAAAAAGTAGTTGACTTGATATAACTTTCATCAGACTCTAAAACAATTGAATACGTTGTGCTAAAAAACAATATAATTATTGATAATAAAATCATTGTTACTTTAGATATAGTCGTCATATTTACCTACACATAATCCATTGACATTAGCAATGAAAATATACATGAAGGATCATTCATTTGATAATATTGTAGATGATTTAAACAAGTGTTGTGAAAAGATGTGAATAAAATAAGATTAAAATGAAAGGGTGAATTAATCAAAGTGACAATAAAAGTAACATACCATATAAGGAAAAGATGATGATCATTCTAAATTATCTAAAGATGACTGAAATTTAAGACAAGTAAATGTATATGTATATGAAATTAGTTGCTAGTTTTATATATGGTAGATGAGTCGATAATTGTGTATCTGGAATAGCTAATTTTAATTCGATGTTAGTTGTCTTTATTTGTTGAACGAAAAATTTGTTCTCCAATTTACTTCATACCCAAATTAATATGTGTTGGCTTTTCTTTAACAAGTCTACAAAACTATTTAAAAATGTTTATAGTTATTTGTAGGTGTAAAAACAATGTGATTAACAAGTTGTACGAACAAATCATATATGATTTGAAGTTTGTGAAATTTTTTTTTCTTTAATAACAATATTTATACATTATCTGAATGTAAGTCTTAATGCGGTTAAAATATAAAATAGAAACATCAATTATATAAATGTAATTAAAAAGTTTATTCAAATTAATATTTGTTTAGATTTACTTTAAAATATAGTAAATTTTTAAAGTAAAAGTATTAGAAATATTTTTTGATGAATCTTTCGACATGTATTCATTAAGAAGAGATTACATAAATGTAATATGAACCAAACTCACACCACTTTCAATCCAAAACTTTAAAACAATAGGTTCATGGATCTTCTTTCTTATATGATTATATGGTGCCTATTTTTTTTTTCATTTCTATTTAATGTAAGCCTTAGACTTACCGATAGATTCCCAACATTTTCATACTCTAATTTATTTTATGAAGAAAAAAAATTATAATTATAATAATATTAATAAATTAAATTAATTAATAAGTATCCTAATACAATACACATAACATATCTAAACAAAAATGTATACCTAATGATAACTATATATATTTTGGTAGATAAGCATGCATGATATTTTCTTTTGTCACTATAGGTAGTGTTTTAGTATTAATAGGTAGAATTTTTATATAATTTTATTTTATATTAAAAACCTCTGAATTCATTTAAGTTGATGATATTATAAGATTATACTTTACAAATTAATCGTTATAGTTGTGGGCTTGAATGTAAAAAAAAAAAGTTTATGGTGCAATTTACAAACAAAATAACTTAATGCCAAGGTTTTAGTATCAGATCCTCGAAACTTATACTAAAGGTTAGAGTCATATAACTTTAACTTCGGAATAATTTAATGAAAGGAAGATAAAAAGAGGTATATCATCTTATATATACTCACATCAATTATATGAAAATATTATATCAAAAATTTCAACAAATTAGATTGAGCATAAACTAATTTTTAATTTATGAAAAATTAATTTTATTTTTTCTTCTTCTTTTTTTCTTTTTCTCTCTTACACGTTCTTAAGAATAAATTTGTTAAACTAAATTTAGAATACTAAAACAAAAACTCTTGGGCGTGTTTTTCTTTTAAATGTTTGAAATCGGACTTTATGTTGATATAAATATTGAATAACACTCGCGTCATCTTATAATAATTCGAATTTTTACTTTCTAAACATTTCAAATTGACAAATGTTTTTATATTTCAGCGTAATATAATTTTTTTATTATTTAATCATTTTAAAATTAATTATTCTCACTGTCTTAATCAAATAATGGAAAAGTGGGATTATCAGTAAAATTATTTCAAAAGTGGTATATTTATTACATTTTCTTACATAATCCTTTTTGCATTATATTAATTTTCTATTCATTTATTAAACAAACTAATTTATTATTATTCTATGAAGAAGCTATCTCACTCCAACACTATTTTAATTTTAATATTGTGAATCATGATATTTATGACCTACGATTATCACTTTACTAGTATTAAAGTATTTAGACTTGAATGCTAAATAAATAATTATATACATATATTATTATTTTTTATCTTGAAAAATTAATGGTAGAAACATTAGTACATCGATCTTATTTTTTATTTATGACAAAGTATTTTATATTATCTTTTATAAGCTAATTTTCCTCTATAATTTAGAAGATATAAATTTTGAGTTGCCTTTTAACGAAAGCAAAGCATCCTTAACTTGAAACATAGACAAGAAAATATCTCATTAGTAACTAAAAGTTATTAATCACTATAATAACCAATTTAGATACTAATTTATAAAATAAAAAATTATTGATTATTAAAATAGTCACTATTATAAATAAAAAATTATAATTAGTCACTAATTAATTAAAGACCGATTTAGTAACTAAGTCATTTTGGTAGCTAGCTAATTTTTAGTGATCAATTTTCTTTGGTGGCCAAAACCATATTAACTAATTTTAAAAATCAATTTAGTCACCAATTATAATTTTTTATTTATAACAGTAACTATTTTAGTAATCAATAATTTTTTACTTTGTAAATCTGTATCTAAATATGTTATTATAGTAACTAATAACTTTTGATCACTAAAATTGATTATTATTAAATTATTTTGAGTAGTGTGACAACTTCTTGTATAATCTAATATATATATATATATATATATATATATATATATATATATATATATATATATTAGTGGTCTTTTTTTCATGTTACTTTCAACATTTTTCTCCAATTTTGTTGAATCCTTTATGCAGCACCTTGTGTAACTTGAAATGAAAATGTGTTTATAATATTATTTTTTTTATATTGAATGTTAAATATGGTTATTTATAGAAAATTTTCCCTCATCATTTGATTTTCTTAAAATAGCAGTCAACAAAGTGTCTGAGAAAATGATGGACAAAAGCTTACAGAAGAAAAAGCAAGAAACTAATGACATTAACCAAGCTTGGCAAGAACATCATTCAGAGTAGAAACAGTAGCAGCATAGTACTTCTCTGCTTCTGGGCTGCTCTTAATTTTTGCTGCATGATCCAGCTGTCAAACAAATTCAAAAACTCTAGTTACCACTCTGAAACTTCCTCAATCCTAAATTAATAACCAAAAATTTCATATGTTTTTCATTCTATTTTTCAGTTTGAGTTAGAGTTTCACCTATTTCATGCAAACATTTACTGTGTAAATCATCTACAAGAAACTCTATTGCTGAAGAACATCAAAAGTATACAAAGATTTGGAATTCATATTCTGCAGATTCTGCTGTTTTTCTGGTGTGTTATTCTGCTTAGCTTTTAAAATACATTGATGTTGTTATGTTAAAATTCTTTTAGTGTTTTAAGACATCAAAATAAGTGTATGTTAGTGTATTTTGAAAGTACACTAGAGAAACAATATCAAAAACTTACCAGAAAGTCTATTGTTGAAGAACATCAAAGCATACAAAGATTTGAAGTTCATGTTCTGTAGATTCTGCTGTTTTTTCTGGTTTTATTATTGTATCATGTTTTGAAAATACATCGATGTTGGTATGTTAAAAAAAGTTTAATATGTCTTAAAACATCAAAATAAGTGTTTATTTGTATATTTTGAAAGTACAATAGATAAACAATACCAAGATCAATCTTTTCAGATAATCTAAATTCAAAGACTTACATCCAAGTTTTTACTACAAACTTATTTAACTCCTTTTTCTCCCTTTAAAACATAGATACAGTCATGCTACTTTTCTATTAGAATTAGAATTTCACGTCGAACAAAAATAAGACCAACTGAATATAAATAAGATCGAGTTAAATTTAAAATTAACTTTTTAGCGTATGTTTGAAGAACTGTTTACTGTGTAAATTATTTAGGTAAAACTTAAAATCTGATGAGAAGAAGATTCATAGTGTTTTTGAACTTACATTGCTGATATTCTCGTAGAGTTTGCCAGTGAGTTCCTTGAGTGATTTCTTCTCATCCTTAGACTTTGCAGCAATGACAGTGTTGAGATCAAAGCGCAGATACTCAGCCCTGAGACGCAAATCATTCTGAACATATGGCCAAGCCTTCTTTTCTATTAAAGACTTGACAGCAACAATTTCCTTCGCTGATTCCTTTGCCCTTTGTGCAGCCTCACTAGGAGACAGCGGTTGAAGGAAGAACCTATCTTTCAGTGGCAGATCAAGGTCTCTTGCTTCATCTGAGTTCAAGGTTCCAGCTGCCATATTCCATCACATACACACAAACACCATGATTATAATCATATATCTTCAAACACCATTCTTTTCGATACATTTTAAAACATTAAAATTACTGTCCATCAGTATATTTTGAAAACACAACAAAAGACATGATTTATATCTACTCTGTATAGTATCAGTCTAGTTGAGATGTCAGAGTACATAACACAATGATAAGATATCAAAATACATAATGATGTCTTAAATTCAATGTCCATCGGTATATTTTGAAAACACAATAAAAGACGTGATTTATATCTACTCTGTAGTATCAGTCTAATTGAGATGTCAGATTACATAACACAACGATCGAGATATCAAGTCTCAGTCTGATTGAGATGTCAGAATTCATAACGATTAAGATGTCAAAGTTCACAGTGATGTCTGAGAGACGTGATTTATATCTGCTATGTAGTATCAGCCTAATTGAGATGTCAGAGTACATAACACAACGATCGAAATATCAAAATACATAATGATGTCAAGTCTCAATCTGACTGAGATGTCAGAATTCATAATGATTAAGATGTCAAAGTTCACAGTGATGTTTGATGTTTGAGAGACTTACGCAAACCACCAGAAGGTGGAGGAGGTGGACCAACTTTGATAGATTTGGCATCAGCAAGAACAGCTTGAACAAAGGAACCAGTGGCCAAACCAGCAGCAACAAGAGAAAGAACTGTCCTACGGCTACTTTGTGCCTCACCACTCACTTGTTGTTCTTGCTGTTGTTGTTGTGCTCTAACTGTGAACCCTGCACGTGTGACTGAGGCTACCCTTCTGCCATGCAAACGTGTGGAGCCACTCACTTGAAGGCCACCCGCCATTGATGCCATTGCTTGAGCCATTGTTTTGCTTGATTGTTCTTTCTTTCTTTGCCTTGTGCTTGCTTTTGTGGAATGTGACAATATAGTTTTGGTTTGTGTGTTTGTGTGTGATGATGAATGGCTGTGGAGAGTGCCTTATCTCAACATTTTCCACTTTGGATAAGTTGGATATGGTTTTCACCAATCGTTGTGGATCATTTGTGCCTCCACCATGACATGCTGGATTCTGAGTCCTACGTGGACTCTTGACAATGTGACACGTGGATTCAAGGATTATTGAATAGTTTTTTCCCTTTTGTTGTATATTCGTATTTCTTAGAAAAGTTCATGATGTGCTATGTAGAACTTCAAAAATCTCTTTGGAGAACATTCTTTTAACGGAGAAATTGTCATGGTCACAGTTAAATTTTATATGATTTTAGTTTATATTAACAATTTTTCTAATATATTTATAATTTTAACATATTTTTTTATTATCATGTTTTAAAATTATATGGGTCTCACTCTTTATTTAATGAATCTCACAAACATATTTTTTGTAAATTTTAATAATATAAACCGATAAAAAGGTGTATTGATTAACAAGATTGAATTAGAGAGTGTTATTCATTTTCGTATTACAAATGAGATAAGAAAAGAGACAAGAAAAAGTATAAATGTAATAATATTTATAATATGATAACAAATAAAATTATAAAAGATGCTATATGAAACGTTTTACAAATGTAGAATTGTGAATAAACTTTAGTCTAATTCTTAAAATGGTTTTATTATTAGCTAAAATTTATTAAAAAGGTAAAACTATATGAACTTAATAGGTTTTAGTCATAATTTAATAATATACAATAAACTTTAACTTATAATTATAAATGTATCATAGTGTATACAAATTTTAACCACCAATAAAAATATGTGTGAAAATAAACCTATTGAAGAATGTATCATCACTCTTTTTATACTACGAATTATTCTTTTTATATCCATTTTCCTTTCATTTTTTGAAAGCTCAACGAATTGACTGATGTTGAATTGAGAAAGAAAACAAATCTTTTTATAGATAAGTTATTGTGCATCACTATCAATTGTAGATATTTTATTTAGTGGCTCATAAATATATATATATATATATATATATATATTTATATATATATATGTGTATTTTTATATATAATTTATTTTTTATACATTTTAATTTAGATGGACTAATTATGTGCTGGTATAATTCACTTCTATACTTAAACATATTTTTATTCGTGTAAATAAATGTGTTTTTAATTTTGGTTCATACATTTTTAAGTCCTAAATTTAAAATCAATATACTTTTGATTTCTAGTAGTTTATGACACTAATTAACTATTTATTTGTGGAGCAAAAATATCATGTGATATTTTAAGTGTCGTGTTATGTATATTAGTGTTGTGATATAAAATTTATTTATCTATTTTAAAATAAATATTGGAAACTAAATATATTTAAGCATTTGTTAACACTACTATACATTAAATTGATTATATATATATATATATATATATATATATATATATATATATATATATATATATATATAATATTTTATATATATCTTAAGGGGCTATGTTTAAAGATACTAAACACATCACAAGGAAAAAATAGGTATTAAATTCATGTATTACTTATGGTGCACAAATCATTATGATAGTTTAAAAAATTGGATAGAACTAACTAATGTATAAACTTTTCATTGATCCTATTATCCTCTTAGTATATTTAAATTGATGGATACATCTTCTAACTTTAAAAAATATGTAATTTTTTACCTTATTTTACACCTACGTTTAGTGATTTATTACTGTACTAAATCCAGCTAATATATCATATGAATCATTCATTATATTTAAATTTAATGTTTAGTGACAATCACAAAGTTAATAAAAGACTAAACTCATTTTTTTTATATTGAGGACTAATTAATCAAATTTTAAAGTATAAAACCAAAACAAAAAAAATACAAAGACCAAAAACATATTTAATTATTTAAAAAATAATATAAAAGTACTGGAAAAACAGTAAGTTTTTTCTATAATTGTTTCCATGACTAAGAAATTGGAAAACACAAAGATAAGTTTGAAATGAGATAAAAATGTGACAAAGACAATAAGAAATTAGTCATCAACTACATGTATAAGAACCTCATTATGCACTCAGCACTAAACATTTTGAACTTGATCTACATTTAGTATTAAACTGTGAAACTTAATCCTAAACTTTCCCTAAAGATAAACAATGAACTACATTTAAGTATGTGAAAAATCTGCATGTTGATTTGGAAGCACATCTCTTTCATTGGAAGGGTTAAATCTGACATGAACAAATCTGACATGTGTTTGTCTGCATAATCACTAAGATGGTTTATCCGAAGAACTTAGATCAATTATTTCACACTTACACAGCTTTTCAATGATCAATTCTCATATAAATTCATAATACTTTTACCAAACAAAAATGTAGATATCAACAATCAACCTAATAAGTTACCAAATTACCAGCATGACATGAGTAAAATTTTAGTAATATGAAACTTTTACAGAACTCTCATATGAAAGCTAATACACAAAGATGCCTGCTACATAAAAAACTAAACAAGACCCATCAAAACAATAGAAGAGCTAGTAATGGTCCCAGGAGCATTCATGCAGAAACAGAATGGCTTACATAGACTTGCATTCATTTGAACAATCTTCCAATTTTTTTCTGCCACAAATGAAGACCAAGATTGCTATAGTATAACATGCAACAGTGCTTGGAATTGCACTTTATGTTACTTTCCATCATGTGATTTCTTAGCCCCTGCCACTCACTCTGGTATCTTTAAAATGTGGTAACATGAAAATTTTCAGGAATGATGAGATGGTCTTCCACAAAGGGTTTTATTGATTTTCTGGTCTGTCTTACCAGGTGTTACATACTTTAGAAGGTAACTTTTTTGGCCCTCCCTGATGAAGGATGGGTTGGTTCTCAGTTCCTTGGACTCACTGAAAAGAAACTTATAAAAATTTAGATTTCCCAATTTTGCTACAATAAAATTACAATTAAGTTGAGGTAGAAATTCTGGTCACTTTTTTACCAACTCTTTGGATAACAGATATACAACTAGGATCCAAGAGAGGAAGAGAAATGAATACTTAACAATTTTGCAAATTATGCATTAGAAAACACATACTTTTAGTTTGTCAGTGTTGTTAACAAGTATATTGGGAAACAATTAGGATAATCTTATCTTTTAATTCAGAAATGGTAAAACCTTAAGAGTCCATATGTGTCTCTGATATCTAACAATATATCCCTGCCAATAGGTAAGCATAGGCTTGGTTTTGAGAAAATGAAAAATGAAAAATGGAAAAAAGGAATTCATTTGAAAATATCAAATCAATAAAGTCATGCTAAAAAGTACAAGTACTTACAAATGGTCAACCTACCTATGATATAATCACCTAGAAGAAGCATAAATAACTGTTCACAGAATTTGTGATTTATCTCAGAAATCAGAACAGAGATGAGGTCATCGGAAATGAAGAAACCATGATAAGAAACTTGCAGGTCATTCTTAATTTCTCACTACCATTGCGAAGCAGATAAACCTCTGCCACAACAAGTTCTCCAACAACATTGAATGGTCTGTCTTCAACTCCAGACCAAAACATAGGAAGTAACAAAGTTCAAGAATCTGTACAACGTCATTTGGAATAATGCTGGAGTTTCAAAGACAATTGTTAAAAAAAGTCATAGTCATCACATAGGCAAATTTCAGGGATAAAATTGCTCAAACCAATGTTTTGGAGCAGCAGGGTGGATTTTAAAAGCACGGGAAACAAAATTCTTGTTGCTTGTTGCAACCATGCTTGCAATAGAATATATTTTGGAAGATAGACCCTTTTCTATAATCCACAAATGGAATCTATACCTAGGCTTAATGCGATTCTCTAAGTCAAAGCACAAGAATGATGGAAAAGTGACCAAATTCTCAAGTGACTGTCCCATTTCTTGACACAAGAAATTAATCTTTTGCTCCAAACTTTCAGGGTTTTGGCTAAGAATCTTTGGATGAACCGTGATCATTTTACAGACCTTTGAAAACTCAATCCCAAGGTGTAGAAGGCAATCAAATCTTTTTTGTAACTCATCACTTGTTCCGTGCATATAAGAGAAAATATACATGGTCAAAGCATTTTCTCCAAAGCCAATGCCATGCAAGAAGTTCAACTTACTCATACTGTGAGTTGGAGTTCTAGACACCTCAATACCCTTCAAAAAACTTCGATAACCTTTATCTCGGACCACCTTGGGATTTTTGGCGACAAAACTAACCAACAAACTATGATTCCCATCCTTAATCTTCTCAAAGAACCACTCATGTAAACCCAAAGCTCTCATCACATTTGGCAGGTTACACAGCTTGACTGTCCCCAACACATGAGCATAGTCCTTCCTAAAAATATCAACTTCATTGGAACTCATTCCAAAGTGTTTCAACAGCTTCAACACATTGACCATCCTCATCTTCAAAACAAGCTCCAACAATTCCGGTCCATTCACAATCAATCGTGCCACGTCCTCTTTCTTCGCACCAAACCTACAAAAATACTCAATTACTTGAACCAACTCCTCTTCCCCATGCTCAACAACAACACCTACACCAACGCCATTGTTCCCTCCAATTAACTCCCCTATGTTCTTCTTCCCTCCATTCAAATCATAAAACAACCTTATCTTCCTACACAACCCAATCCAATCATCCACACCATTCCCCTTCTCTTCAACACACCCAGCCAAACCAAACTTCCCAAACAGTAACCTCAGATCACAAAACAAAGCCTCAACCTCAGCACCCTTTTGGCCATCAAACACAAAGGGGAAAGCCAAGCATATCCCCACAACCTGCACATTGCAAAAACCATACCTTTTGAACTCACAGAGCCTGTCCTTCAACTCCGAAGCAGCCCACTTGAACACCCACCCACTCTCCACATACAGCACCCCAAGCTTGTCCCAGGGAAACCCAAATTCGCTGAGAACACAAGCAGCGTCCAAAAGGGTCTCATCTTCTGAAAAGAAGAACTTGTTCTGGGGAAACAAAGAGGGGAACTTTGAAGGGTGGATGCCAATGCTCTCAAAGAAGAACTCAAATTCGTTGATGGGGTTGTACCTGAGGAACTTGTTGAGGTTGTGGGGATAGTGGGGAGGGGAGAAAGCACTGAGCTTGGTGATGAGATTGATGAGGGCAGTGTTGGAGTTCTTGGAGATTTGATCAGCGAAGGCGTAAGGAATGCAGCGCGTGGCGTGGAGATAATCAGTAACAGTCTTCTGCCCCTGTGCTATGGCGAACTGCTTGTACTTCCAAGGGATCTTTGATAGCTTTGAGGTTCTGCAAACATGGCGGTGGAGAGACATCAATGTTCCAAACCCAGGGTTTCGTTTCTTCCTCTCTTCAATTCATCTTTGTCTGATAATGGAAAGGAATGACAAAAAAAAATAAAAACTTATTTTTGAGATTGTATATTCAAAAACTTTAGTTGATTAATAAGGCGTTTACTTGCACCTCTCAATTTCTTCGCGCACCATCTTAAACTTTTGAGATGACCATTTTTTAATTTCAGGATTACATATTTCGATATTTCGGGAGCTTTTCACAATTTACGAAATAAAATTTTCATAATATGATATTTTTAACAAAATTTTTAGAATATATATAAGGTGTGTTTCAAAATAAATATTTCAAAATAGAATTTTTTGTAAGAGAACTTTCTAGAACTCAAATATATTGTTAAACGAGTTTTTTTTGTACAATAAATGTGTTTCGAAAATTTTTTTCTTTAAATACATGGAATATGATTTGGAATGTTCTTTTTAGTTTTTTTCTCTTCTTTTTTCTGTGTGGCCTTTTCACTCTCTTATTCTTCCTTTGCAACAGCATGCGGCGAAGATGGTGGTGATGTTATGGTATGGTGTGTGCAATAACAAGGGATGTTTAAGTCTTTTGCTAATGTTGTGCATGTAGTTAATAATTGAGGAGGTGCAAGAAGCAATAGCCTTAATGGGCTAATTGAATCCAAAATTGGTTGGCAATTTCTTCATGCACCCTCATATTTTCTTCTTGCACCCCATATATTTTAAAATTCAAGTTAGATTTTGGACTTGAATTCTTAATATTTAAATTTATTATTACTATAATTATATTTTTATATAAAAATTAATTTCGAATATTAAAATTTAAGTTATTCTTTAGGTTTTTTAAAGAAATAATAACTTCAATGTTTGATTGGTACTAAAATTAAAAAATATGAGACTACAGTAGACTTCTTTCTTTGTTAATGAATATGATCTAATTAGTATGTCGGTGTTTTATTTTAATCTAATTTTATTTAATTTTTTATCGATTTATTTTTAAAAAAATATTAGGATGGAACGTGTGAAGAAGCATGACATAATTATATAACTAATTATAATGTGCTTTTTAAATATATGTATGCATGTGTGTATCAAAACAGATTATAATCACTATGAAGATGCATTATGGATATGATTTTTTTTTAAAGTACATCTATAATCTATCAATAAAAAGTTTAGGCAATTTTGAAAAAAAAATTACAAAAGGTGCAATACTTTTTGAGAAAAGGAAGTTTTTTTCATGAATATGCAAAATACTATTCACTATAATTACCTTTTTTAATTTAATTATTTTCATTAATTATTCGTCAAATTGTGTTGACCGATAATTAATATGTGTGTGTGTTTTATACTATATTTGCTCTCTAAAAATGTCTCAAGTTTTAAATAATTTGATTCTTTTTTAACATTATTGTTTGTATGTGTGTGATTCAATTACACATTTTTTTTTTATTTCTTTCATTGAAAATGTATTATAAACTTCTTGCTATGGTGTATTTTCATGTGTACTATTTTATCAATTTTTTTATCTTGATATAAATTTCTGAAGTTTCGTCCTATTTGTTTTTCTAGTTTCCAAAATTACTTTTCTTTGTTGTGTTTTTCATGGATTTGTAACCTAAAAAAAAGTTAAAGTCCATGAAATTTTGTTTTTTTATTCAAACATATATTTTTTTATGTATAATTCAAATATATATTATTTTTTCATTTATTTTTTTTACTCTTGTTTATTTTTGTGATTTGTTTTCAATAACATTATATTTTTCCTGTGTTACAAACACTTACAAATATTTATATAATTATACATGAGGATTCTTATGTCTATATATATATATATATATATATATATATTTTTATTTATCCTTTTGAATATAATTATTTTTTTTAAACTATTATTTTTATATGTTTTCTACAAAACTATTATAATAATGATTTACTTAATTATTTTTTTTATTTCACTTTAATTTTAATAAATATAAAATTATTTTGTATATTAACTTAATGATATTATATTGTAGAAGGTAACAAATTAATATTAAGTTGATTTTTAATATACCATGAAATAAGTTTGTTTAAAGCATGGACATAAAACCACATATTATTTTTCCTATGATATAGATAACCTACGTAATCAATGTATGTAAATATAACCAAATCACAAATTTCACCCTTCTTATAATATACTCCAAAGTCATGATTTCCTTTTAATATAACCAAATCACAATTTTTTTCTCCATCATATATGACACAACTGTTACTTGTTTGGGGAAACCAAACAAAAAAGTTATATTTCATTGTTCAAAATCTTTGTATTACCATTAAGCTGAATAGGTATTCATGTAATTGATACCATCTAGTTAGCCTCCTTTGTTCAGTGATATTAGTATGACACCTACGCTTTGTTTGATCATGAAAAATGCCAGAAACTCAATATCTAACAAAAGAAGAACAAAATCATAATTCATCAACTAGGAAATTAATGCAGAAATGAACCATAAACAATAAAACAATATTTGTTACACTACAAGTAGTTAAAAATGAGGTCAAATAAAAATAATCCCGTTTTCCTTAATAGTGTCAAGAACTATCCCTAGTCTACCTTCAATTCTTTCATCCTTTCTGGGTTCATACGCCACTGCGAATACATCAGCTTCCATTGATCGCTCAGCAATAAGCCTTCCAACCACTCTACATGCGTTATGATCTATCAAGGATGGAAGGGAGGTTCGAAGATCCTTGGCGTTTGTGGTGGCGACACATATGACTTTGCTCGTTCCACGGTGTACCACTTTTGCATGAATAAATCTTTTTGAGAAGAAAACATTTAACAAGAATGGTCTCATGTACATATCTGTCCTCTGCTTCCATGATTTCCTGTTCGGCTTCTTTGCAGCTTCACCACGAGATCTTCGGGTATAGGCAGCTCGAATGAAAGAATCCTACACATGTTAAAGGAAAAATACTTAGACCATACACTGTTTTACTTCATGTCAAATGTTCATATTTCAGAATTCACAACCCCCAACACAAGTTTCAGGGTGCTCCTTCTACAATGTCTTTGATTGGTTAATGCTAACAACAAACAATATTCTAAAATAACATTGTTGTATTACTCCAATCCAAGAGAAGGAGACTCTCACGCAGATACAATCAAGGAAAGGGCAAACATAGAAGATAAACTATATAATCAAGAACATAGAATAGGTCATTTTCCTTTATCATCGAATAATGTACAGAAAATGTAAAAAAAACAACACACAGCGACCAAGTGGTAATCCACAAAATCCTCCATTACATAAAATCGATTTTATGGTAATCATTTCTCATAAAAAATGAACTTGGAAAATATTCTGCACACCACACTTCCTCCTTTGAGACATTTCCATTAATCTGAAGACAAAAAAAAAAGTAGCTTAAGTGGGTTTCACCCAATTATACGGAGCAGGACCTGTCCAAAATATATTTTCTCCTATATCTTAGCTTTTGCTTTATTAGAAACTTCTTGAATACAAAATAAACTGACCGAAACCAGCCACTAATAACACTCGAAGACACACAACATTCAAGCTTAAAGTAGCTAAGCATCAAGCATCTACCAACCAATGTAACTGTTCCCCTTTCAGAATACGTCAAATGTTTTATTTTACTAATTATTGTTTAATTCAAAATACACAAAGTCCATTTTTCTATTGATTCATGCTGAGGAGATACACTTGGCATCTAATCCAACTGGTATTGGCTTTTATAGTATCAATATTAACATTGATTTGGCTTCGTTTTTCTAATATCACCCAACTGGTTTATGAAAAAAAAAAAATGGGTAATGAGAGGTAGAAACGTTAAAAGGAAGAGAACAAAATGTTTACCTCTAGAAGAAGAAAAGTATGAGGCTGAAACCCAAATCCCTTAAGTGCAGTGGCCTGAGACAAGCTCCTGGGATAAGCATCCAAAAGCCAACCACGATCCTTGACCATCTATAGCATAAGAAAATGGAGGAGAAGAATGAATTGAAGAGAAAAAGTAAGATTGGATTAGGTTATGTACGTGTGTGTGAGTGTGTGCAGTAGTAAAGCAGTAGAAAGAGAAAGAAAGTAACCTTGTCGGCGATTAGGTGGCACTGGGTGGCTTTGGCAGAAGCGGGAGCCCCAGAAATCATAACATTGAGCGCTTCATTGGTGACGGTCTGTTTGTGTGTATGACGGTGAATTGTGAATCCAATCAAATAGAATGAATGATAAAAGTAAAAATGAAGATACGAACCAGAGAATGGGA
>Ga0214545_1007600_pt1 | contig 17977 bp, 7 predicted proteins | sample CNSS4metaG_FD_160064 | JGI IMG/M metagenome (GOLD analysis project Ga0214545, IMG submission 160064) | Root nodule microbial communities from cowpea collected in UCLA plant growth center, Los Angeles, California, USA - CNSS4 | ecosystem: Host-associated > Plants > Roots > Nodule | place: USA...
TATTTAGGGCTATGGCCCATGTATCTCTTTCTGTATTTCTACGCTACACTCTAAATTGTATTCGTATTCAGCTATGTTACTTCTTGGCATCGTGGTGTGCCTAGTTTTGTAGGGGCGATGTTGGAAATCCCAGGACTGCGTTGTTATGCTATCTTATGTGTGACGTTTCCTTTACTTGCGTTTATAAATTAAATGGGACGTTACACATGGTTAACAAAATTAACTTGGATAATAGGATAAATATAGATCTATTATATTCAGACTCAATAAAATATATTAATAAAACACTAAATCGGTAAATAAAATAAAAATATGAAAAAATTATATTTACCGAGTAAGATATTGAACGGGTAAGTAAGATAAAAAAGATTGCGAAAAATCTATTAGTATTCAGATTCAAAAGAAATGATAAAAATATTAATCTGATCAACAAGATAAACTATATATTTATAATAATTAGAGTAAATAGAATAATATTAAAATTAAATTAAAAAAAAATGTAAAAACACCTAAAAATGTTTATTTATTATTTTTTGAGTCATCGAGAGAATATTTATACAGAAATTTGGTAATCTATAACAATATATAAGGAAATTTCTCTTTTTGTGTCCACATTTCAAAATACCCATTTTATCCTTTAAATATAATAATTTATTAAATTTTTAAAAATTGACCGTTACTTTTATAAAATTTTTATAAAATCGGGTGTCTCTGCTTCTTCTCTTCGTCTTTATTTATTAATAGTTATTATTTCATCTGTTATCATATATTTCAGTTCATTTTTAATAAATATAATTTTAATTTATATATTAACTTAATAACATTACAATATTATCATCTATTAATATAATAACACGCATATTTAAAGAATGCATATACACAGGCGCTATCACGCATCCTTGTGTTTATGCTAGTTAAAATAATATAGATAGCCACATATATTACATTCAGATACAATAAAATAAAATAAAATACCTATCTATAATATTTAGAATCAATAAAATAAATATAATAAAATATTAATTTGGGAAAAAAATACACGTAAATATAATATTCAAAATCAATAACATAATATTAGTGAAGTGATGAACAAAGAGATACATATGTTATTTTTGTTGATCCATTATGATATCATGCAATCCTATTTAATATGGTGCGGAACAAAAAGTTGTTCGTAATGATGTATGCAAAGCTGCTTTATTTCTCAAAACAGAAGAACATGATGTAAATTTCAAATTTTAAATATACTTTGGTGGTTCAAATTTCAAATTTGTTAATCGTTTTTTTTGTTCTTTTTAATGGAGACAAATTTGGTAATGAACTTATGACTTGTGCCGAGATGCGAATTACCTGTCCCAAACGGAGTCGGTTGGGACCAAATTTTGAAAAATTTATGAAAGGAAGTGATAAAGTTGGTACGAAACGAACGAAGTCACCGCTTGCACGAGCACTGATCCACTGACGTAGCCTCCACCTGTTACCATACTCCATAGCTGAACTGGCCAACCAACATTCTCCACATCGTACACCTGCACGCGAGAATCACGTGAACTCTGCTAAGCTTCACACTTCACACACCTCACTGAAAGCAGCTGCATACCGACGCAATGGCACGAATCGTAAATATGAAGCAATGAAGGGGCAAAGTCTATAAATTCAAGTTCAGTTGCTTTTTTCTCCCTATTCCAAAACTATATCCCGCGTTTCAAACAAGCCAGGTAGCTAGAAAAAGGCGTGAGAAGTGCGGTCTCTCACCGCACGCACTACCACTGTCTCACTACCTTACGCACCCGTTATCATCTCAACGTATCTTCTTCGCACATTCTCACGGATCTAACTAACTTCTCGCCATGAATCGCAACCACGACCCCAATCCGTTTGATGAGGAAGAAGTGAATCCTTTCTCGGTAATCTAATCCACTCACTCTCTTTCCATGTCTATATTTAGTTGTTTACAAGATTTCCTCAATCGGATCCAACAGTGTTTTCGCTCTGAATTTCTGTTTAACGGTATTAGTATAAATATAGAACTGCTTAGGTGACTTGTTGTTTGATCTGGATCTGTCGTTGATTTGCGACGCTATGTCTTCGTTTCGAATTTTTGTTGTTGTTGTTTTGCTGCGGACGCGATTATTTGAGAAGGAGTGCGTTCTGAATCGTAGTGTGTGTCCTGAATCGCACCGACACGAGAAATCGGTGCGGGACTTAGTGTAGATTTTGTGGAGGACTTGGATCTGGAATTGTTATAGGTTTGTGGTTCGGTTACGGTTTTTTCCGACGTGCTCAATTGAGTGAATCCGCGAATTGGAAAATGTGCGCTGAATGAAATGGTTATTCGATGCTTAGCTGTTAGCTGCAGTACGGTGTTTTTATTCTTTGTTGTTGTTCAATGTCGGGAACATCCGTAATTGCAAAGGGTGAGTGAGTTAATTGGAATTAGCCAATAAGTGGATTTTTGGTTTGAAATGATTGATGCTGCATAGTTGTCTTTTGTTTGCTCAGTTTTGCGCACAACTGAGTAGCTCAAGTTACTCCGCATGCTAGTCTATTAGGACAAGCATAGCCTAGATGAAGTGTTGGGTTGGGTTTGCTGAAGGCAAATGAAGAATTGTAGTTTGTTAGAATTTGTACATGCTTTTTCTGCTGTATTAAGCGTCTTTTTTGTGAACCGTTAAGTCCCTCGGACCAATGTATTATAGAAGCAAAATATGTCGTGGGATTGTAGATGTACTATTCAAATTCCAGTTATATGAAAAGAATAAAAGTTTAATGACATCTCCATTGTGAATTTGTATGTTAGAAGTTGCTCTAAAGTGTGGTTGTGTGATAGGTTTGGTGGCTATGCATTTCATTTAGTTAGCAGGGTGCTATGTGCTAGTTTGCTCTCACTTGCTACATTGCCTAAATGCGATGTTTATCATTTACAACAGAACATAACCGAGGGGTTGGTTTTGGCATGAGTTCTGAGTTAATTTAGCAGCATGTGTGTTTACAAGAGATATTTAGTTAGTTGAAGACCTTGTAAATTCTGACGAACTAACTTTAAATTCTCATTTTGGAACACATTTGTGAAATAACGTTGACATTATAACTGTCATCTCTTGTGCAATTTTCTAGTTTTGAAGGCTTCATATTTAATGTTTATTGTTTGATTTAATTCACGGTGTGTGTGTGTTTTTTTTTCATGCTATTGGTTCTTACAGAATCGTGCACGTAGTCCACCAGTAGCATCTGAACCACTGGGCTATGGTCAAAGACATGATGCTACAGTTGATATTCCTTTGGATACTACAAATGTAATGTCATTGCTAATTCAGAGACTTTCTCTTAAGACTGTAAGATTATTTTTGGATGGGCTGATTTTATTCTCCATGATATTTTATAGGACTCGAAGAAAAAAGGTCAAGAGCTAGCAGCTTGGGAAGCAGATTTAAAACGGAGAGAGAAGGTAGATTTTATTTACAATTAAGCATTATTTTTGTTGATGTCATCAACAGTGATATACCTATATTCCCTTAGCTGATTGATTGTACAAGTCTTGCTCTTGCCACTGTTAATTTTATCCTATACTTTTTTGTTGATTTTATGACCCTTTGAAAATGCATCTGTAGGAAATAAAAAAAAGAGAAGAGGCTGTTTCTAGAGGTGAATGACAAAACCTCACCATGTTGGCCCTTCAATTGTGTCTATATTTATGCTGAGTTAATAACATATTTTTCTTGTTTGAAAAATAAATATGCTTATCAGCTGGTGTTCCTGTTGATGATAAGAATTGGCCTCCACTTTTCCCAATCATTCACCATGATATTGCAAATGAGATACCAGTTCATGCTCAGAGGCTGCAATATTTGGCCTTTGCAAGTTGGTTAGGTATGATGGCTAACATATTTTCTATTTATTCATTACAAGGTTCGTGGATTACATGCTGGTTACTGGGTAGTATAACTTATTATTATGTGTCTTCTTTTTTATTTAGTATTTAGTGCTTCTGGTAGTTCTGCCAAATAGAAGTGTTTTTCTCGTAATCATAACTTGGGGCTATACTTAGATTATCTAATGAAGGATTGTATAGAATGAAAAATTCCGGAACACAATCTGTTTTTTCTCTAATAAGTCGAGAATCTGACATGTGAAACCTAACTTGTAAAAGGCTGTCCATTCGTACATATGTGCAATTTTATGTGTAGATTGAAGCCATCTGCAAATTTTGAATTCTTCGTGTAACCATGAATCAGAGTGATATGAAATTGTGTAATCATGTAGTTCTTCAATCTGAATCATGATTTTGACTACATTGAAAAATACTTTACTGTGAATTGGATATTTTATTAACGATTGGAGGAAAATTTGCGTTGCATAATGTGGGAAATAACTGGGATGGTTAAGAAAAATAAATTACACATTCCCCAAATTAGAGGGAAGAAAAATAGCTATTGGATGTCGTGAACTCCATCATTTTAAATTTTATTCCTCTGCATTCTATTACTTTCCATCAGTCCAAACATATTAGTAGAAAGAGGTGCTAGGAGTGTTTTATGTTGCAATCATCAAGAGCCTCACTAATAATTTTTTAAAATGCATTCCTTGTTTATAGACACTTTTAACTTCATAGACACACTTGTAAGTTGTAAACACAAACGTCCCCTGTAGGTTTCCTTATTTTTTTCCCACGTCCTAGGCTCCTTTATAAACTTATATGTATCTGATTATTTTTCTTCCACTTATTATGTGGTATCTTGGCAGGAATTGTTCTCTGCCTTGTTTTTAATGTAGTTGCTGTAATTGTCTGTTGGATCAGAGGCGGTGGTAAGCTCATTCTTCTAAACTTGGTATATTTACAACTATCTAGTTTATTGATGTGAGTTGGACCTTAATGCGAAGCTGACAATGTACAGGTGTTAAAATTTTTTTCCTTGCGGTGATATATGCCCTAATGGGTGTTCCCCTTTCATATGTTCTTTGGTACAGGCCTCTCTATCGTGCAATGAGGTAAGCTGTGTTGTTCTTTCCTAGTCCTTACCTTGACAAGCATATCAGCACCACCTAAGCACAAAACGATTTAGGTGTAGTACAGGGTCTCTTTGTTTGTTACAGGCAAGAGAGACTTCATAATTTAGTGCATTTTTTTTGTGAAAAATCTATTTTCCTGGATATAATTGATTATTAATTTTTACAATCTCTCTCTGGAAGCTGGTATTAACACAGTGCTTATTTTTCTTAAATAATCTGATTAGAATAGGCAGTTGGTTGTGCAAATGGTTCGAGCTCATGATTGTCTCTAATATGCAGGACGGATAGTGCACTGAAGTTTGGTTGGTTTTTCATGTTCTACTTGGTATGTTAATCTATATTACATTATACTTGCTTCATACTACCGAGATAGTGTCATTAATTCTTTTATTATTTTGGCTTGATGCAGCTTCATATTGCATTTTGCATATTTGCTGCAATCGCCCCTCCAGTTGTTTTTCATGGGAAATCATTGACGTAAGTCCTACAAATTGTATTACACAGTTCACTTAAATTTTGTGAATTTTTTTTTTTTTTTTTCTTTTTCTTTTATCTGGTTGCTATTGGGTGTGTACTTTTTGAATAAAGTATGGTTTAAAAGCAAGTGCTGATAATAAAATGGTTTAAAAGCTAAGTCACCCCAAGGATGGAAATTTTAAAAGCTTGCGTTCCAAGACTGTACTGGTTTGTACTAGTGATAGGCTTTTTCTTTGTATGATGGAGGAAGTTTTGCTAAAATTGGATGTTTTGTAACCAAAGGTTCTTTTTCAGCTTGTTTGAAAAAATGCCCTTAAAACACATGAGTGTAAGGGAATGATAGGAAATTGTAAGTTTTCTGGAGGTTTGTTTGGGCCAGTTTTTTCCATTATGTAGGCATATGCAAGCAATGAACATCATAGTGTTTTTATATGTTTATTGGTATTTTGTCATATCATTCAAATTGAGATGGGGAAGAAAACACTGCTGGATTCTAAGAATGATCAAACCCTTCATAAATTTATCAACAAGTTTTTTTCTGTCACCCTTTTCCTTAGTCGTTTGTATTAGTAAATGTATACACGAGTATATTTCGTTTTAGGTACATTTCAATTAATTCATTTTACATTTCAGGGGCATCCTTGCTGCAATTGATGTCTTCTCAGACCATGTATTGGTTGGGGTAAGTTGTATTCCATGTACACATAACTATTTTTGTGATGGGTGAAATTGTTAGCTATGTTTTATAATATCATAATTTAATATTAATGAGCCATGAGCATTTTATTTTCTAAGGTTGCAATTGATATGGTTAAGTGTTTTGTTTCAAATAATATTTGCATGATGGTTGAATACGTCTTCTTCCCTCAGAATTATGATGTCGTGTGCAATTTATTTGCACTAAGTTTCATGGGGAGTTGGAGAATGTTGAAGTAATGATGGTTTGATTGACTTTGTCTGAGAATAGAGAATGATTGTCATAAGGATCAGGATATAAAATTTGCGGGAATTGGACATTTACTGAAATAGATTGAGTGCTGCTCAGCTTTCAGTAAGGCTAGGTAAAGTCTGCGCTTGCTGTTGTGTTATGTTTTCACACAACAGTTTAGGTGCCGTGAATTATCAAAGGACGGGTGGAAAAAAAACATTTGATTTCATTTATCAAATGTTAAAGTAGCCGGAAAAATGAAAAAATCCTATCCCTTTGTTATTTTGAATTTGTGGTCTATAATGTAGGTAAAATCAATTTTCTTATACTTTTTCCCTGTGCTTACTTGTTTGATGGTACGAATCTTTTGTATTGTTGCAGATTTTCTATTTGATTGGATTCGGGATGTTTTGCTTGGAGGCTCTTCTAAGCTTATGGGTACTCCAGGTAAGGGACATCTCCATTGATTTGAATTCTCTTTTTTCTATTCCCACGAAATAACCTTAGAACTTCTTTTTTTTCTTTTAAATTTTTTATTTCATTGTGGTTTATATGGCGTTGTCGCATATAAACAACAGACTCGCGGGGGGTTACTTTAAATGATGAACTAGTGCCTGGCCATTTTAAATTTAATATAATATGATTAAAAATATATACCTTTATATTATAATGGGTGAAATCACTTTCAATATCACTGTTGTATACTCATCTAATCTAATCTTTTCATCAAAACTTGAATTTTCTCAATGTATTAAAGAAAGTTGAGGTCCAACAATATTAAGAATGAGAATAATAAAATGCTGTTTTACTAATAAAGGACTGACATCAGGAAAAACACACGATTTATGGTAGCAACTACATGATTTTTTTATGTATTATTTATTGTAAATTGTATATAATACTTTATCAATAGCGAGTTGCTGACTTTTGATGGTCCGTAACTTAAGAATTAATGTCAGTTATATTTGTGGGAGATATCAAGTATTGAAGAATATTGGTGATACACTTGTACTTGCTTTATTTTACACTAATGAAGAAATAATTTAATATTATTTTCTAATATAAATCATTTCTAATTAACGATTTACTCATGTAAGTTCAAAAGCAAAAGTCCTTCCTAAAATTATAATACAAAGAGAAATATGTCTCTTATAGTTTTAAAAATAAATGATGTATATATTATTTTATAAAGTATTTTATGCTGTCATAGAAATAAATAAAAGTTTAATTCCATGTAGTTATGAAAATCTCAAATTGCTTTTTAAAGGAAAAAGAAATCTCAAATATTAATTGAAGATGATATTGTGTTTTCCATGTTTATTGGCAAACAAATGCCTAAATATTCTTAAATAAATTACTTAAGGAAATGATGTTCACTTAATTTGATTAAACATGTATAGCTATTTTCTCCTCAAAATATAGATATTAATTTTTAAAATGAAATATGTGTTTGAATATAAAATCATCTTTTAAAAATATTTATAATAAAATCTTTTTATCTTCATTATTGTATATTATCTGTCAAAAAGTGACTGGTTGAAGTGGAAGTGAACTATAACTTTAGATATAACTTACTTTCAATATCAAGAAATCTATAGATACTCCATCAAATAGAGAGAAATATTATGTTGAACTTTTTATCTCCGTGTATGTAAACAACAATTATATTTTCCTATAAAACTCAAACCTCTTACTATGTAAAAATGAATGAAAATTATTAATGACGTATCTATGTTTTGTACTATGCAATTTAAATTTTTTATTTTTGTTAGTGAAGAAACACTTTATAATTGTTTTTTTAGTAAAAGTATATCATATAAATTATTTGTTTATTAATTTTTGTTAAACATTTTGAAAGATATTAATTATATCAATTGAATTTACCTATTATAACTAAAAGTTATTTATTCAACAATAAAATATAGATATACTTAAAATGTTATATTACATGCAGATATAAAAATCAACAATAATTTAACTGTACGTGTTATAAAAATCTTAAATACTCTTGACTGAATAAAAAATAATTTAATCACTCATAAAATTTGTTTAAATAATTTCATTAATTTATAAAAAGTGGTGTGGGCCTTTAGTTTTGTTATTGTTAAATAGATTATATATGACTGGAATGACCTTGTTCAGTTTTCTTGGGGGGTGTGGCCTTTTTCAGCATTAGTTTTGATTTTAGTTATATTGACTGGTTCAAAACTTTGATCTCCATGTCCTAAGATGAACTCATTTTCTTTTTTTCCTTTGTCTTTCTTCCCAAATTACTTTTAGATTTTTAAAGTTAATAAGCAGTAAAAAAAGAAAATGCCTTAACTAAATTATTTGTGAACCATCTGAAACTCGATTTAACTATGTTTTACAAGATTTATAAAAGAGATGGATTGAAGGAGTATAAGTTTACAGTTTGATTATCATAGTGTTCTAATAGAAGAATTTAAGTAATCCTAATGGGGGCAAAAGAACGAGATTTGGGGATATGCTTAAACCAAACTGGAAAATGAAAAGGTTAACCTCTGTTTTGTGCATATAGTTCAAAATGGTCTAGTCTGGTTTTGAAACATTGGGGGATGGGATGATTAGAAGATACAATTTTTATTTCTTTTAACTGCGATCTCTGGCTATAACTAACTAGGGACTACACCAACAATTAGCCAAAGACAGTCATAGCTTTTTTTATGCATATTTTTACTTCAGCTTCATTGACTTGCCCACGAAGTATTATAGAATACGTGTTTAACATGGTTGTTTCCTTTTCGATTGTGTCTGCAGAAAATATACATGTATTTCCGAGGGCATAAGTGAGACTGTTCTCAGGATTTTGATCCGACGGCTTTGATAGTGTTGTCACTTCCCAGTGTGGCTTCTTAGCATATTCTTTTTGTCTATCCTCTTAATTTTGTCATACAATATCTTCGTGTGTAATATTGGTTGTGTTCTTTGTAGTCACTGTACCTGGGTTTAGCTTGTACTATACTGTGTAATGTATTTTCCTCCGCTAAAAAGAGAATCTGCCTTCGATAGGCAGATATGTAGTGTATTTTCTGTGAAGTATTATTGTAGTTGTATTGCAGTTTTGATGCGCCTTAAAAAAGATAGCTCTCCAGTAAAAGGGTAAAATCACTCGTATTATTGTCCGTGATTAAATCTGTTTTTACTTTCGTACGACTAATCGTGCGTTTGGGGTAACACTTATTTTTCAATGGCAAATGACACATACCAAAGAGTTGGATCCTTATCAGCATGTTTGTCACACCTTGCTAGCTATAACCTGTTTCACGGTTATCGCACACATATTCGATAATTTAATTAGTTACATTTTCTTGGTGGGGATGAGTTGAGCATCCACTTACCTGCAGCACTTTATATTTATCCGTGTTGTTCGAAAAATGTTTGTTAATACGTATTGTTTCGGTTTTTCCCATTTTAGTACGGGAGTATTATCATGATCAAATTCAGTTTAGAATTTTGTTTATGTTTCTTCTCCTCAATATTCAGTTTAGAGTATTATGTTGATGTCAAATTCAGATTTTTATGCAAACCATAAAAAAGGTAAAATAAAACTGTGCCGATAAAAAGAATTGAATAAGCAAGAAAGCTGGACGCCACCAGCCGCACCAGCAAATGAGATCTGGTTTTCTGTGGCTCGTGGGTAAGCGTTACTGTGTCTACGAAAGTTACATTCTTACCTCACGATAAACACTATTTGGTTTTTATGGTCTCCATGGCTTCGTATCGGAAGATTATTTGCCAATAACATTTTTTTTCTTTTAATTACAATTATTTGTCGAGGAAGAAGATAAATTGTCTTTATTTTTTTCATTTACACGTTTATTAATACTAATAGAAACGCAGACATTGACGTGCATATTAATATTTACCGAAAAGGAAAACAAAACATATCAAACATTTACATTAACTCGACATTTCGATACTTCAAAATTAAAACAGAAATGGTGGACTCAAATTTCGTTAAAAAGACATTTTCGTTTCCCTTCAAACTACGCTGTTGTTATCACCTTGAATCTCTGCTGGGAGTTTGCGTTTCCCCACCTAAGTAAAGACCTTAGTGCATGAGATAACCCCAGTTCAAATGTCAGAAAGAACTATCATGTTGTCGATTTAATAAATACTTATTTAGATATTCAAGAAAATTCTCCGCGGGAAAGCCCAAGTATTTGTAGTAATGCTACTTGAATGCTACTTCTCGTACCAAACTTTGCATAGTATACATTTCTGGTATGCCAAATTTATAATAGTTTCCACATTCGCAAATGGGAGATAAGGCAACATGCTCAAACCATTTTCCTTTGGTAGTAAACGCCAATGGTTTAGTGTACGTAGATCAACCCAAAATGTTTTTAAATCTGTGACGTACTTCAGAACTTCGAATCATGCTAAACCTTGCGTTTTAAACAATTCAAAAGTAAAAAATGCGCACTAACCTTTACATTTTAAATTGATGGCAGTACAACGACAAAAGAGTCGGCAAAATGTTTATAAATATATAATATGTTGATCTTGAGTAAACCAAATTGACTTCCACTGGAATGTCGTCAATGGGCCAAAGCATGCAACTCTCAGCGTCCGTGTGCAAATGTCGAAGACCCCTTCTTTAAGTTTTCAAAGTCAAAGAAATGTGTATATATATATATATATATATATTAGCTTGGTTGAAAAATGACCAGCATATATAGACTAACTGGTTGAACAACTTCGTAAAGCTTTTGCTGAGAGTTTCTTTAATAACGGTGGAACATACGCACGCAATGTTTCTAACTGTCATCGAACATCATCAGCCAAACAGACGCTAATACCATTTGATGCCAAGATCCACGTTTGTCTTTTGACTTTAAAGTGTCTGTTTATTAAATCAAGAAAATTTGAAGCTTCTCTCAAGAATTGTTACAATAATATTATTGTGAATAAACAAGTTCTCAACGGATTTGGTATTATTCTACCAATGAGTGTTTTTTTAATTAATGTTTTCATTTTTTAAAATACAATTCGTTTTCATTTTTCAATGCTAACAATGAAGATTGATGTTAAAGATCGGGTGTATATTCTCAAAACTCCTCCTAGATTGACTTTTACGTGGATAATTATGATTCTAGACTATTTAGTATTCTAACTTGAATTAAATTGTAGTATCAAGAAGAGTAGATTTACCATAAGGGATTATGAGATCTCTTCAAAACATTACTTATGAACTTTTTTTTTTAAATCTTGCTTAATCTTTTCATTTTTTTTATTGAATGTAGAAGTTTTAATTTATAATTGGATTTCAAACATATAAAAACGAAAAACATTTTAAATATTTAATAAAGCAAAAAAAAGTTAACATATGTCAATTAAAAATATTCAAATTTATAAGATATTTAAAACTTAATTAAGCCTTTAACAAGTGATTTGGTAGTAATGTTTTCTTCGGTTTCTAAGTTACCCATATGATACACACAACACAATGAGGTAGCAGAACCCTGAGAAACACACATCACACATATTACTGATAAATGATTCCATCACTTTTAGCAGCATATTGATTTCACCATGTGGTTCTTAAAATGGCTATATCAGATTAAACTTCACGTTTTCTGGTTTGAGGCATTATATCATATACTTTTGTTACCACCACCTAACCACATCTTTTAGTGAGATTGTGGAAGAAAAAAATGTGGTCCTTGATCAATCATAGTCCTCCTCCTTGTTTTTATAGCAAGGGTTCACACTTCACACATACTTGATCAAAAATAAGAAAGGAAAGAAAAAAAAGAGACATTTATTTGCACACACACACACAACAAGGACTAGTAGAGACCAAGAGACAAAGATAGAATTGGATGGCATACTCTCCTCTTGAAATCTACTTCACTCTACACCCCTAATCCCTCATCCTCAAACACCCACTAAACTCATGCCACGTGTCATATCAAATATCCAAGCTGCACCAGCCACTCAGCTAAACAAGCCTTCCATGTTTGTTAATTTCTTCATTCATGTCTGTCATAATCTGATCAAATTCTCCTTTTTCTAATAACTCAAATAATGCAAAAAAAATATCTGGTGTAGCTTTAGTCACAGTTTATTATTTTCTTATGGGAAAATACACAAAGACAACTATACCCTTTTGTTGCAGATTGATTTTGATAAGGCACTACCTCTTGTATCATTCAAAGGTTGTCCAAAACAAGGGGTAGTCACAGAAACTCAAACAGGAAAATACCCTTTTTTTTCTTTTTCTGCTTAACTGCCTTTTGTTTTGGTTTTAGTTCCACCTCATATTTTATATGTGTTCCAAACTTGTTCTTGGAATGTAACTTCCTTAATAACCCTCCACTTCAACATCTCTTCTCTGAAAATTCTCTACAGGGGGAAAGAGAGCAAAAAAAAAAAAAAAAAAAGACAGGCAGCTTGCACTGTGTACTCAACACAATCTCTGAGCACAAACTGCTCCATCTCAACCCCATCAAAAACACAGCTGAGTTTTCACCAAAAGCAGGTAGTGTTCTACACCACAAGCAGGAGGAACAGCAAGAGGGGCAGCAACAGTGGCAGAAGCTATGTGATAACATGTGCAGCCAGTGACCAACAGACAGTGGTGATTGGTCTTGCTGCTGATTCAGGTTGTGGAAAAAGTACCTTCATGAGGAGGCTCACCAGTGTGTTTGGAGGAGCTGCAGAACCTCCAAAGGGTGGCAACCCTGATTCCAACACTCTCATCAGTGACACCACCACTGTTATATGCTTGGATGATTACCACTCTTTGGATAGAACTGGCAGAAAGGAGAAGGGTGTCACTGCTCTTGACCCAAGAGCCAATGATTTTGATCTCATGTATGAACAAGTTAAAGCAATCAAAGATGGAATTGCTGTTCAAAAACCAATCTACAACCATGTCACTGGTCTCTTGGACCCCCCTGAGCTCATTAAACCTCCCAAAATCTTAGTCATTGAAGGTTTGCACCCAATGTAAGTTCATATACTCATGATGTTTCTTTTGTATGAATTGAAACTTGATTAATGGTTGATTGTGTTGCATGGTGAATCTTCAGAAACTGGGTTGAGTTGGGGATGTTGAAATTCTCTAACTTTTTCTGTTCTGATTCAAAGGGGTTGTGAAGTGTGGAATGAAATGTGACACGAGTTGTTAAGCTGATATACCTTATCTATTTTTCTTTGATTGTATGGCTGAGGAATTTGGTAGTGACTTTCTAACCTTCGCGATATATGGTGGGGCCAACATGGATCCACTGTTGCTCTTTTTTGATACTACTCACTGTTAATCTTTTTCTCGTACTATTCACTGTTACTCTAATCTTCTTTGACTTCGATACTTTCATAGTTCTGAACTAGATAAAATATTAGAAGGATTTTGACTACTTTTATATCGTTTCTGTTCTCTTTCTTCAAGACATGGAATTTTTCATTTTTCACCTTTTTTTTTATCTCTCATCTTTTTACCCGTTTCACACTCAAAGAGTGTGAAAAAAACACCATAATTATATATTTGAAGTTTACATTAAAGGGAAATAAAATAACGATTAATCCAACCTTTCATGTCTACACTGAATACATGACCATTACGATGACTCTTTCCGCTAATATGGCTAAGTTTCTTAATCATCTTAATAAAGTTTTTCTCTCCCTTTCTCTATGTTTCTCTCCCTAGTCTTATATTTCATTATAATACTTTTTTCTCGAGTAGTTGTTGAATAAACCAGTAGTAATATTGTCTAGCATCTTATCAGTTTATTTGATTGTGAGTATGATATAGAAACTCCTCCTTGCATGCAGGTTTGATTCCCGCGTCAGAGACCTCTTGGACTTTAGCATCTACCTAGACATTAGCAATGAGGTGAAATTCGCTTGGAAAATTCAGGTAATTTTTAAAGATATAATAATTCAATAGCTTTCTTACATTCTTTCCATTGCTGTGAACTAACCATTAATATTTTTCAAATATTTCAGAGAGACATGGCAGAGCGTGGACACAGTCTTGAAAGCATCAAGGCTAGCATTGAAGCAAGAAAGCCTGATTTTGAAGCATACATTGGTAATAATAAATTAAGATTTCCAACTCATCACAAACAATCATAACACTGTTTTTGAACTAGAACTTCTATTATTGTGTCAATGGTAGTTATTGATGTATAAGTTAACCTCTGCACTTGTTTTTCACAGATCCACAAAAGCAATATGCAGATGCTGTGATAGAAGTGTTGCCAACTCAACTGATTCCAGATGACAATGAGGGTAAGATTTTAAGAGTGAGATTGATACAGAAAGAGGGAGTTAATTTCTTCAGTCCAGTTTACTTGTTCGATGAGGGCTCTACCATTTCATGGATTCCATGTGGAAGGAAGCTTACATGCTCCTACCCTGGCATCAAATTCTCCTATGGACCAGACACTTACTACGGAAATGAGGTACAAACTACTCTCCATATATGCTTGACACAACTTTTCTTTTGGAACTTTTACAGTTGTTTTCTAATTGAAAATGAAATTTTATATGAACAAAGCTTCAATTTCAATCAAAAAGCTGTTTAAAAATATCTAAAGAACTGTACAATGACTTTAATGCATCTATAGAATGAATCATCGCATATGAGGTATTGTCTGTTTTGGAGTTTGAAATTCATCACTGTTTTCTCATTAAAAGACTTATCAGAAGATTGAAGCGAAAAAACGTATTTAAGCTTTCTTTGACCTCGACTCTTAAGTAATGTGTAACTATTGGATGTACCAGAACACTTACTATTTGAACAAAGTCTACTGCATAATGGAATATTAAAAAAAGTTATAGAATGTTTGAAAAGTAGTATTGAAAATCTAATGAGCTGGTTCAATTCACAGGCTTTTTACACACAATCTGAGATGTTGTTGCTTGCATGCATGCATGCTTAGGTATGAACTTATATTTTTGTTTGTATTTGTGTGCAACAGGTGTCAGTTGTAGAAATGGATGGACAATTTGACAGATTAGATGAACTAATATACGTTGAGAGTCACCTGAGCAACCTCTCTACGAAGTTCTATGGAGAGGTTACTCAACAGATGTTGAAGCATGCTGATTTCCCCGGCAGCAACAATGGCACAGGTCTCTTCCAAACCATCGTTGGTTTGAAGATAAGAGATTTATATGAACAGATAGTAGCCACCAGGGCTGAGACTGCAGTAGCTGCAAAAGCTTAGGAACCATTTATACAATCATTTTCTTCTTCATGCTTTCCACCATTCCACTCTATTTCATCTTATTTTCTCTCCTATTAGGCTCTTCTGCATCATCATAATGGAAACACTATATCTATGTATCTATGTATGTACTTATCCGAGATGAAAAAAGGAGGCTGAGATTGATTCAGTTGTGTTGATACAATATATATATATATGTGCTGTGCTGCCATTGTGACATATACGAATAACCATGAATCTTCTTTCTTATCATTTGTGTGTGTGGTTTAAATCAAGAGGAGTGAATTATCTATACCAGAATAAATGTTCCCTCTTTCAATGAATAACATCAACTTCCATGGTTCGTTCTAAAGTTAGGTTAGGTCAAATAAAAAATCATGGTAGGCCAATGCAATGATTTTGTAATTGGAAAAGGATAGGTTCGCTACATTGACGGTTTTTAAATGGCCTTTACTTAGATTTATTCAAACAAAAAATGAATATCAACCAGACTTTCACACGCTTCTGTGATTAACAAAGTCTAACAACACTATCCTTACTTTTGAAGTTGGACCATGAGGTCACATTTCTTTCTATTAATGATACACGCATTACATTTATTTAACAACACATTACGAGTATAAAATAGTCATAAAAAATAAGTTTTCTATATAGATTTTTTATAAATTTGTATATAATATGCAAATGGATACAGAAGGTAATAGAAGAGCTATTATCTGTAACTTTTCTGTAAAAATATCATTACTCCATTCTTTTATCTAAGGTATACCTGTCAATATTTATGGTAAACTTTTAATTTTGTGAGACCATTAACCTACTTCTCTCGATCAAATTAAAAAATTTTCTTAAAAGAAATTTTATTTTGAATATTACCTTCGGAACAACTCAACCTAGATACAACAAAAATACCTTTTGTGACTAGCTTAAAAAATCTAAAGTGAGATAGAAGAGAAAAATTATGATTCAAATGATCTAAAAGAAATACATAGTAAATGTACTTTTGTAACATATGGGTTATTTTCACTCCCAAAGTTATTGTTTAAATCCCAACCAATAAAAATGTTATTTTCATATTGGTAAAAATTGTTAATATGTGAAGACATATATTTATAAATGTGTAAATTCAGAAAATTAAAATATATTAAATTTTAATTATTTTTATTTTAAATTATTTAATTTTTCAATATTTTGTTGTATAAAACAAATTAATAAATTATTTCAATTACTATTAAATATGAAAACTACTACTTTAACCTTGCATAATAATAATAATAATAATAAAAAACTAAGTAATACAAATTTTAATAATGTTTTTATTAATATTTATATGTGGTGTTCCTTAACTATTCGATGACTCAATCCAACCCAATTCAACATAATTATATTGGATTGAGTTTCATTTAGGGGGCTTCTCCCTGCACCTCCAAGAATCTCGTCTGTACCCCCAAAATCAATTTAATTTCCATAACTGCCCATGGTTAAATATAACTGTTACTGTGTGTTTTTTACCCCATACCCCTGCACCCCCATACCCCCTGACGCTGCAACCCCTAAAAAACCCCATACCCCTACACCACTGCACCCCCAAAACAAACTCCAATAAAAAGAGAATCTGATTCCCACACCCATGATCAGGAATCTTTGACCTAACTCCTCCCTTTTGTCCTCTGCTCCCGCAAGCCTCCACACACTGTTCGTCCTCTTCTCCCACCCTCCACACACTGTTCGTTTTCTCCCATTTGGTGTTCTCCTACGTTGGTCGCACACATCCTCCACCTCCACCACACAGTTCTTCTCTCCACCGTGCACAACACAGTCTTCATCCATCTCTGCTGCCTCCCTTTTCTCGTCTTCTGCAACACCACAGACGCACCCGCATCTTCTCCAAGTAATGTTTTGAAATTTATAATTAATTTGAGCAATGTTGTCTGTTTATTTTAATTGATTTTTGCATCTTCATTTAGTTTTAGGAGTGCACTTCAACAATGGTGAAAGGGAACATACTGGTTTGTTTTTTTTATTTGAATTGTTTGTGAAACGGCATTTGTAAGCCGTGTGGGAAATCAGAAACGGAATACACATTCCGTTTCTGCTTTTTTTTTTTTCAATTTTTTTCTGAAACGGCTTTTGTAAGCCGTGTGTGAACTTCGAAACGGAATACACATTCCGTTTCGACTTTTTTTTCAATTTTTTTCTGAAACGGCTTTTGTAAGCCGTGTGGGAGTGAGAAACGGAATACACATTCCGTTTCGCCTTTTTTTTTTTTCAAATTTTTCTGAAACGGCTTTTGTAAGCCGTGTGGGAAGTGAGAAACGGAATACACATTCCGTTTGGGTTTTTTTTTTTTAAATTTAACTGAAAC